>Ga0157364_1001422_pt1 | contig 20317 bp, 15 predicted proteins | sample AttsexASBM2_FD_111476 | JGI IMG/M metagenome (GOLD analysis project Ga0157364, IMG submission 111476) | Fungus gardens microbial communities from leaf cutter ant in Ribeirão Preto, State of São Paulo, Brazil - Atta sexdens ASBM2 | ecosystem: Host-associated > Fungi > Mycelium > Unclassified ...
TGTGAGAAAAAGTTCGTGATGTTTTTCCCGTTAAATGGCATTAAAAAACGCCACGAACTTTTTCCTACATCTAATATATAAATTATATATATATATATATATATACTTAATTATATATGTATGTAAACAAATTGTATATAAATTGTATATACAATCTGTTCAACGAGAAAGTGTGATATTTTTGTAGAAAATCAGTAGCGCCGTCTATCTTATATCGTACGTTTGAATCTTTAAACTAATAAAAACGGTGCCAAGCAATAATTGATAATAAAGACAACTAGATCAAATATTAGATAATTATGCATTACTAAAAATCTTCTATTTTCATTTAAAAAAACAACTTTACTTTATCTTTTATTCTTTTCAGATTATTACCCACACTTTCTTGTTGAATAGACTGTATATTATTATATTACATCATTGCCTTTACATGATTGATGCTATTATACCTTCAGTACCAGGTGATTGTATAATTGTTATATTTTCATCACCGCTGCCATTCTGGGCAATTTCGGAAGTCCGATAATAATCGAGGACGTTGTTTCTTGTTTGGGAGAACGAGCAAATATTTCGTAGTTCCGTCGCCTTCATTATTTGTCTGGCCTCTGATTTGCGTTCAAAGGGTGACATCAGTATCAGACGCCGCTTTGACGATGCTCGAACTGAGACTTCAAAAATCAATAATTTTGAAATCATTTTCTAATTATAGAACTCAAATTGCGTTGATATTGATTTCATTTCGAAATTCACTGCTATAAAGAAATCAAAATTCATTGCAACACATTGTGACAAAATTTTAAAGAATAATGGCATCTCCTTATCACATATATTACCAAAATATTTCAACATAATTTTTTATTTAATATTTAACTTAATATCTGAAAAAAATTCAAATTACGATTAAAAAAGAATAGCAATATTTAGACATCTAAAAGACGTCTTAATGATATCTTTATAATATGTTTTGATCCAATCTTGAACATGCGTGTTGTCTGGTAAATTCTAATATAATTTAATATAACGATAAATAATACCTAAGTATTTATCTAATATCGACATAAATTTCAATTATGCATTATAAACTTTCTTGTGTCTTCTCTATCTCTAATATTTTTCCGTAGTGTTACGTTGCTGATAACTAACTTACCATTCGTATCAATTTTATCTCCTGATGCACCCTTACATATGTTTTTCGATTCCTTCGATTCAGTCAATGCGGATAAACTTCTTGAAGCGATGGTTGCTTGGTGATTACTACTATTACCATGATAAACATTTGGCAAGGATTTACCCTTCGGCTTTAATAAAGTGATTTGCGGAAAATAAGAACCTGAGAAATAGTTATTTTTTAAAGATATTATTTTTATCGAAGAGCATTAAATGTCCAATATATTATATAACAATTTTGGAAGCGTCATGTTTACTTTTTTTTCTTGCATGTCTTTTCATGGGACTGCAGTGTCCATATTCCGAACATCTTTGTCCATCGACACAATCTTGATCCATCGAGCGTTTTTCATCTCCTATATTACCATTTCTGTATTGTTCCATTGCTTGACGTTCCAATTCCTGCGATATCGTAATGTAAATATCAGCATAATGATATTCCATGTGAGAAGTTGAATGAAAATTAATCGAAACGCGTTTGTGAAACGGAGCGTTCTACTTTCAAGCATTAAGAATGATTGAAAATTAGTTCTTTTGGTTGTAAAATGTCTTCGCTTGATAACAATTGGAATAAAAAGATAATAAATAATTTATTGCTATTAAATCTGAATGTCAAAGAATCTGTAAGATCACACGGTTTTTATAATCTTACTAAGATTTTTTAAAAATTATTTCCTTTCATTTTTTGCGAAGACATATGCCACAAAATGAATATTCAAGTTTAGAACATTACCTGATATTTGAGCGCCAGTGACTCCTCTGAATTTCTGTATTGTTCCATCGCTTGCTGTTCAAGCTCGTCGTACCTAAAAATCAGTGAAACATCAGTTGCGTTCAACAGGAAAAGCTTTGAAACTGTTATAAAATCTTCAACGTTATTGATTTACATTTAGATCCAGTGAAGGACAAGATTAATCGTATTAAAGAATTTTATAAGTTACAAAGTTGCTTTCTCTGTTAAATAATACAGTTATTCAACTACAGATGAATTTGATAAAAAAAAATGACTTTCCGTCAAATCCAAACTTTTAAAAAGTTTTTAATCGAAAACTTCAATGTACCTCTTCTCGAAGACATTATCTAAGATCGCCTCATTTGAGGCATTCGCTAGAACGTCTCTATAAAGCGGCCGCTTCGAGCTCTTATCCTCTTCAGTGTCTAAAGTTCTGTATCTTGAGCTCTCGTTCTCAAAGAATCTGTCTTTTGATCTACAGCTTGAGCTCTCGTTCTCATATATTCCATCCTTCAACCGGAACGAAGTTTCAGACAACCTTTGCTGGTCTTGTGATGATTCGGCGACCGTTCTCCAGCTAGTATCAGCTCCTCTGCAGTATTCGTATTTCTCCTCAAAACTGCGCAGTTCGGATACGAGTGCGTTTACGGTCACGACCTCTTTCGTTTTCTTCGCACTGTGATCTCTATCGAACCATTGCACCTGTACATTGTGACTGGAAGTTTTTAGGGTCTGTCTGGAATCCAGAAGGGAAGGCTGCTGAACAAGCGGCTTCGAGTGGCTTCGTCGCGTCTTGATGCTGTTCTTTGTTAGTAGAATGAGATTGTTGAAGTCAACCCCTTGATTCTTCCGCTTCAGCATTGGTTCCTGATACAGTTCCATCGGTCGCTGATACACAGGTATAGGTGTCGTTGAATTTGGTTGGGTACAAGGTAAAAATTTCTCGTACATCTGCAAAATTACGATGTATAATTTTATTTTTATTATGAGTAGCTTGGTGGAAATTTTTAATAATGATGTAACATTATTAATCTTATTCATCAATTATAATTGTTGATATTATATTAATAATAATTATATTAATAATTGTAAATAATTGTAAAAATTCTCTCTCTCTCTCTCTCTCTCTCTCTCGCTCTCTCTCTCTCTCTCTCTCTCTCTCTGTCTGTCTGTCTGTCTATCTATCTATTTATCTATCTCTATCCTCTCTCTTTTTCTTCAAATACGAATATTTATATTCTAGAATAATGAACCTTGCGTCTGCAACTTAGGTCTTTTTTGAAAACAAAAAATTTCACTTTCAATTTTCTTCACAATAAAGAAGTCCGATTCCCTTATTGCTGAAAATTATATCTTAATAAACAAATTTCAATTTTTTTTCTTTATTGTTGCTTAAATTTTATTAAATAAAGGTTTTAACATTTGAGTTAAAAAACAGATTGCAGACGATAGATTAAAAATTTTTTTTTTTAATTATCTTAATTCTTTTCTAAAAAAAATACTTTATATAAAAAATTATTTTTATATAAAAAGTACCTGTAAAGGACGATGGCCGACGATTGCAGCATCGTGAATTGGTTGCAGCGGCGTGCAGATTGATAGTGGTGACGATGAAGATGCTGTCAACTGCAATTGCACTGGTGGTGCCACTCTGTGAATCCATTCTTGAGGCGAACGAAACACATTCGTCTCTGTCGCTGATAATATAGACATTCTAGCATTCTGTATCGTAAAAAGAAGTTGCATAGCTAAAAAGTTTTAATAATCAATTCGTAATATTATAAATTATAAAAATTATTTTTTTTAAAGCTGATTCATTAAATCAATTTTAATTTTAACGTAATACGATCGTTTTTTTTTCCAATGCAACCAAGTTTTGATTACATCGCAGACTGTAACGAAGAGTTTATCATGACATTCATGAAGGTACATTTTGTATATTATTCTATATATAGTATATATTTTATATAATATTCTATGAGAGACTTCAACTTTTGACTGATCTCTTTGAGAAACGTCTAACGTGATCTTGATACAAAAGATCTGTATTGTTTAGCTGAACTTCTTGTACCATCCATCTTTTCTCTTATTTCTCTAATGCGAAAGAAAAAGAGGAAAGATGATCTATGCAAGAAGTTTAGCTGAAAAGAATAGAGATTTAAAGTTTATTTCTGTAAGACGTACGTTTACTGGTAAGACAGTTGCCGCAGACTCCTGCTGCGGCCTGTTATAAGGAAACAACTCGTTTTGGTAATTCCTGTCATTCAACGACGGGAAGTACCGTATCTGGCAAGTCTTGCGCTCTTTGTCATTATTCAAGTTATATGCTATCGGGGGTAGGCTCGACTTCGGGAAGAATTCAGGCACTTCGGCGCTCAGAATCGGTGGTGGCGGCGGTGGTGGTAGTAATGGAGGTGATAATAACGGTTTTCGCTGATATTCTCGCATGATCAAGGGTTGATACTGCAATGCGCAGTAGAACTGATGATGTTGGGTGACAGGCTGCGTCTGTCGTGCGGTACGTGATTGCTGGCTCTGCTGATGACATCGCTGCTGTTGTTGCTGTTGTTGTTGAACTTTTTCGGAGTTCCATATGTCGCGCACAGCATTGCTTTCGATGCGAAATTGCAGCTGCATTTCCGCGGCAGTCTCGGCGGTGTATCGGCGATGACGGGCAAACATTCTGATTGATTTTCCTAATAACACATAATGCGTATATAAGAAATAAAAGAAGCGTAAGACGATAGCATTTGAGTCTTTAAACTTAGATACTAGTTTTAAGATGCTAGTGTTTTAATTATTCTGTGTATCTCTTAATATCTCAATTTCTCAACAAGAATTTTTTATAATAATCATAAATATAAAATATAAATAATAGGGAGCATACAGCCACGACGATAGATGTTAAACGAAAGTCATATATATTTAAAAATTATTTAATTAATTATAAATATAATTTTATTTTTAATTAAATTTTAGGAAATGCTAATTAGATGCTAATTGTAATTGTTATAATTATAGATACAAATGTTTATTAAAATATAATAAATTACATAAACGAGTTTCTAAACAAAAGTATTCGTTGGAACAATTGTAATAATTATTTTATTTTTCACTGAGTTACAAAGTTGTTATGAGCGCCATTTATAAAAAAAGTAGCATACATTTTTATTACAAACTTGCAACAAATAACAAATATAATTAAAATAATTATAATTTATTAATAAAATCTACTTCATTAATACTAAAATTAGAATATTAATAAGATAATATGTATATATAAATATATAAATAATATATAAATAATTAATAATAAATAAATACAAAAATATGAAATTAATAAAATAATTTTTTAATAAAATAAATAACAATTAAAATGCAAATGAAAAGACAAAATCATTATTTGTATCATTTTCGTATAAAGATCTGTACAGGTGTATGATTTATAGATTTATAATTTGCATCCTATTAACTTGTAAGATTACTGCTTACCGCCCTCGTCAGATTTATAAGCCGAAAGTAATTCATCGCGTAATCCAATTTTTCTGCTCCCTTTTGGACTGGTCTTTTGACGTCGCTTTTTCGAGCTCTCGTTCCAGTCCAATTGGAAGTTCAAGCAAGCGACGGTTTCATTATCCCTCCTCGCGGTGTTACTCTTTAGTATTTGTATTGCTGAGCTTTGCAAATTGAAAATACTAATTAACAAGATATTAAAATCTAATCGCAATCAATATTAGATGTATTTAGAATTTTCATATCTACAATACAAACATTGTTGTGATAAATATAAAACTCAGAAAGAAATAAAAATTGGATCGACGTTCATTTCAATTAATATTTCTCCCTGAGAATGAATCAATTGATTTTAAATTACAATTAATATATTATATCTTCAATCGCTAAATAAGATTTATATATCATCCTTAATTAAATATTACAGTGTAGATGGGTCATAATTCGTGATAATTTCTTTATCACGAAATTGTGTAGAGGGAAGAACTTCGCGGATCATAAAAATAACACCGAAGTGCCGAAGCGAACTAACGGTTCCCGATGTGATCGCGTGCAACTCGGCGAAATTAACCGGGCGAAGTGTTCTTGAACTTCAGGAAGCATCCACGGTTCCACAGCCTCCGTAGCTGAACGGAAGTGGCAAGGCACGCTACCTGACGATTTACCGTCGTCCGGCCTGTACATTCTCTCATGCTGCTCGTCGTACTCGTAATTACCGTATTTCGCCAAGCGCGATTCGGAGATGACGTCTCGAACGAGTCTTGGACGATAATCACCATATTCCTCGTACTTCGCGATTACTTCGCAACTCTGGCATTAAACGCGCGCGATAAGTTATCATTATGTCAAAATAAATTTTCCTTCCTCTCATCGCGAAAAAATCTGTACTGTTACGATACGCGCGTTTTATTTTCAACAATTCACAACTATATTTTTTATTATCTTCAATAAATGAAAATATCACAATTTATGGTTCTAAATGATCCAACATAATTTCCGTTATCTTCAGAAAGAATATTTCTGTCAATTCAATGACAGAGTTGAGATTAATTTTATTGTTGCACTGGACTGCGATAGAATTTTCTTTTCCACTGTCACCAAATAACAAACATACTTGTTTTATTTTAAATACGAAAAGTGTATACTAGTTCAGCTATAAAAAACAAATTTTTGATAGTTCCTTTCTTCTCTTACGCATAAAATATCCTCAATGATAAACGATAATAGCATCAATAAAAAAATATTTGGAAAAACATATATAAAATACTTTGATGCAGTATTTATGGGATAAGTATCTGTTGCGCGTCTCACTTGAATCCAAAGAGAGTGATTTAACTTTCGAAAAGGATCCTCGGGATCGAAGGTCCAGGTCTTGTCGGCGATCAAACTAATGTTTGCGTAAGCGCTATTCAGTAGCTCGTCGTATGACGGAAGTGGAGATATCATTATCTGTACATTATAACCGATTATATCGGATTCCGACAGCCCGATTCGACGAGTCGCGAGGTCGGTGAAATTTCTGCGTGAAAAACGCAAATTCTCTCGTGTCTTGTTCACGAAGCGACCGAAAATTCAGTTTCAAATCAACAAATAATAATAGACGCTAATACATATATAGTAAAAAATAATTAATAAGTAATTTGACACGATGAAATATTTAACCGTTTTGACAAAAGTATCGAAACGTATGCAAGAGATGAAGATCGAAGCCGTGATCGAGATTTATCGATGTAACAGATAAGTAATGAGCTTTTTTCAGACATTTTCAAAAATCGATGTGATGATTTGTAATTTGTTTATCACTCTAAACTTAGTTAAATTTATCTAAGTCGAATTGGACTTATATTTAAACTTTTCTGATCTTTTAATTCTATCTCTTTATGAATAATAATATTTAAACGTGAAAATTGTTAAATTTGTAATGTTAAATTATACTCAATTTAAGTCATTTTTAATTATTATAAACTACCCTATTATTATAAACTACCCTATTTAATATTATATCGTTAATTTAATTAAAATAATGAAGTTAAATAATTTAAGAAATGTGTGGATTTAATAAAAAATTTGATTCAAATTTAATGTTTTTATTAAATTAAAATCTATATATATTACATATTCAATTTTTTTAAATTTAAATTTGTTTCAATTTTATAGGAATTAAAATTTTTATGGAAATTTTTATAAGCATCCATATGAACGCTTATTTCAATCACATGTTGTGTATTAAAATAATACATTTTGACACATGTGAAAGTTAAAAATAACAAAATATTTAAACTGAAATAATTAGTTTAAATATTTTGTTATTTTTTAAAATATCAAAAAATCCTATATATGTCGCATAAAAATTTAGAGGAAGAGGAAAAGGAAATAAATAAGACAGCAACTTTTACAAATCTGTCATCTATTTTACGATCGATGATGATAGTTAGCACACACTCACATATGCATTCACACTTTTGTACAATTCACACGCGCGGTTTTATTTACAAGATGAAATCAGGCCGAGGACAGATCTCATAATTTACAAAGTAAACGCGTAAGGCGATCGTCGAGGAGGTCGCATCTCACGATCGCGAAATGTCGTTTGAAGAGAGGAGAAAATCAGTCTGGTAGTCTGCCGCCAGCAGGCTACTCTGAGGAACGCTACGATTAGGTGTCGTTATTGTTCTAACGAGCACGAATTGAGCACGAATTTGACACGCCCGCGAATCACGTTATCATCCGCGTGATTCCACTACAGCCCGATAATCCCGTTTCATCAGCGGCATTCTGTTATCTTCGCAATCTAAGAATTGCAAAGTAGTTTGTTTGTAATGTGGTAAGACGAACTCTCTCCCTTCTCTTCTAATCAAAACGCTGTATCTTGAGTCGAATGGCTGAATGACACAAATGCTATACAATATTTAACACAAACAAGGAAAATTTAACAAAACAGTTATTGTTCGGAATATTCTAAAATCAGATAATATAATTGATATAATTTCCATATTTAATCCGGATTTATTAAGACAATGGATTTTATGATTTTTTAATTCTCCGCCGGCAATATTAGACTTTAAAAGTATAATCGAAGTTTAAGTATAGAATTTTTGTTATTATAAACTCAAATAAATTTAAATCTATAAAGAAGTAAAATAAAATCCAACCTTTATGATTTAATACAAATCCATTAAAACTTTCATAAGTATGTAAGAATTTTGTCAGATCTTTATACGGTTCGGAACAATATAAAAATTTACATTAAAATTCGAAGACTCAGATAGACAAAGAGTAGGTAGACAAAGAGTAAAACATTTCACATTACCGATGGAAATTTAAAAATGACGATTCTATCATCATAAACAAAAAGATATAAGGACTAGTTCTGTGTTTCTGTCTCATACAGCACTTTAAACGTTTCTAGAGGACATCTATATATATCTTAAAGACGTTCTCAGGATATCTCTTGGATAAAGTATGCTGTGTGTATATTACAGTATCAAAATCCAAAGTCAATTAGAAAACAGCATTCCTATTTAGTGAAATTGCAATTTTAGTAAGTAACATAATAAAAGTCGTGATTAATCACTATTTTTATCTTACTTTCATTTAATTAATAAAAATTTTCGAGACATATAAAAGGATATTAAACTCTAATTCAACATATCAAAATCTAATTCACACGTATAAATACAATATAACTGTACATTATCATATAAGTTATTGTAATTTATAACAAATTTTACAGTCACGTATCCCGAAAATCAATTCATTCTGCAATTTCAATAAATAGTCTTTTAAGATTCTCGATTAAAATATTAAAAATTCTGAAATAAATGCCACTTAGCCATTCAAGCAATCATTACGATATGTACGACTGTATCGAGTATGTATCTGGCACGACAGCTTAAGATATATGTATACAGAAGTCGCTAGTTAACAATTATAATTGGACTGTCTCGATACCCAGTCGCACATATTTCTCACCGGCGGCAGATAAATCGTCGTAATTAAAAATGGCATTTAAAGTAATCTCGCGTGATTGCATTTCGTATTGAATATCGCGTACGATCGCTCGAAACGTGCAAAACATGCAAATTTAACATCGACATTGCTACTAAAATTAATATTATTTGTAATATTAATAATTATTGATTAAAATCAATTAAGATAGTTTAAAATCTTAATATTAATACTATAAATAATATTAACTTCACACACACACACACACACACACACACACACACACACACACACACACACACACACGCGCGCGCGCGTTTTTTACCTTATGGAAAAATATTAGATTAGTGAAAAACTTATTAGAAAGAATAGCGTACAATATAAAAATCGAATGGTTTTTCCAAATTATTTCTAACTATTTTTTCGTGAGTCTAATAATATTTTTCTATAAGAGTCGATTGTTTATAATACACGATATCATGTCGTAAGAGATATTTGCAGTTCGATCGATCGTACCGAGGAGTAAACATTACGCGCGAGCGTAATCATTTTGATTAGACACGTGTCATTCAGTATTTACAAAAAAAAATTGCGAGATAAAGAGTACAATAGAAAACAACGAATTTCTCCCGTGCACGATGGGAGGATACGGACGAGTCTCTTCGAGGGACGTTCCTCTCTGTTTTATGGCAAGATGGCCCATTCGACGTGGCACTCACTGCAACCCCTAAACGTTGCAATAACTTTTCATGATATTTTTCACTAACATTTTTTTCAATGGTCCTCATATGACTCAAAACCACGTTCGATCTTTCAAGCTCGCGAGACTGGATGTCATCTATTTATGCTATCAATTTACAAACGTTCGATTAAACAAACTAAACAAGCAGCAAAACAATTCGATAACATTCCTAAATGAAGCTCGCACATTTCCTCAGGTCGAGTCTTTACAATTTGCCCGAAATAAATCTCACAATCATTAAACTACTATTGTTCACTAAATTGTCCCGGCATCATATCTAAGGATCCGTTTCAAACGTATTCTTCAGACGGTTTGGGGATATTCGCCGGTAATCTGGGTACTCGACTAGTACTGTCCGGCAGTTCGGCGATGTCAATAAATACGCCGACGAGGCTCTCGAAGTTGGGTCCCCAGTTGAGTAGGTAGTCCCAACTAAGAGCATCCTCGGCAGCGGCGGTGGTAGTGGTGGTGGTGGTGGTAGTAGGCGAACCATTAGTGGCATGGGTGCCATAGAGGAGGCCGCCCATATGGGTCGATAGATCGTCATCAGAGGCGACGAGAGTGCTAAGGGAGCCGCGAAATGAACTGTCGAAGCCGTCGTAGTTGCCAACGTTCGGCGGCAGCGGTGGTTTCGACTGCGATGATTCAACATTGCTCCTTCCCTGCGGGCTGCTCCTTTCGTCATTCTGTTTGGCGAACAGGTTGTCGGACCGCTTGTCGCCCACTAGTGACCCGTTGTCGTATTCAATCTCCGAACACGTGAAGCTGTCATTACCACTCTCGTCGGTAGTTGACGAATTTCGTCGTTCGAGCCTCTCTACCGGGGGCGTATGACGTCGGTGATGATGAAGAGGCCCGTGGGCAGGTGGGCCCCTGGCTTCGCTGGAGGAGCTCACAGCGTCCAGAGTAGAGACCAAGCTGGACGTTCTCGGACGAGAATTGAGTCGCTCAATCTCTTCTGCTGTGAGACCCATTGGGCCCGATGACACATTATTCACAGAGTTTTCATTGTTGGACTGAGGGGCCTTCCTGCTGGCGGTCGAACCTGATAATTGACTCATGATGGGCGAGTTCAGACTTCTCTCGCTGTTAGAATTTAATGCGTCCTTGCCGACACCGCCGGATGAAGACGTGGTGGCCAGCAGCGCACTTTGCAGCGGTTTTCCGCTGATGTCGTGTAATGTGAGAATCCGCGGTTGTTGTGCAGATAATTCGCTACTGGGAGATAATCTCGCCAGAGGAGTGCTCTGGAGCAATTTTGGCGCTGGTCCAGATGATTGGTTCACGTTGGGTGGTGGCATAGCTCGTGGTGGAAAAGGTCCGTTATGACGATGTTGTTGTCCCGTGTGTTTGTGATGATTACCATAATTACCTGTACAATAAACAAACTATTTAAGTCAATTTAAATAATTTTAAATATATAAATATATACGCCTTTTAATAATACAATAAAATACGCTTTATTATATTATTAAGTAAAATTTAAAACGTTATTCTTGCACTTCAGTCGACATCAACTAAAAGGAATATAACATTGATGTTATATTACTTTAGTGTCGACTGGAACTAAACATTAAAATGTCTTTAATAAATGATTAACGTCTCTCACCTATAGGAGGAGGAGTGGCTTTATATTTCCTCATGCCATCACGATAACCCTTGTAATGATATACGATGTCAATATCGCTGGGCGCAATGGAACTGGCGTTCTCCAAGTCGTAATGCTCCGGGATGTCGGGTTCCGGGTTATGCTCGTGAGGATGAAGAGAGATTTGGGTGGGCGGTGGTAACGGTGGATGCTCATCGCGGATGGGAGGCGACTTGGTGACCTCACGCTCGATAATATCCGGTCGTTGTGGTCGATGCTCGGCGGTAGAGTTGATCTCACGCTCTTTGTACTTCTTCGAAATCAACTCAGGACCCATGTGACCGACGCCGCGCAAATCCGATGTGTCAGAGATATACGTGTTCTCATGACGGGACATGAGATTGTCATTTCCAGAACCGACCAAAGGATTGCCGGTCATGATGGCGTTGGTATTTTTGTTAACAACCGATGGTGCTGACTTCTCTTTGTTCTGCCGGCGTAGTCGGAACACTATGAAACTTACCAAAATGGCAATTAATAGGATGACGAAGAAGACGATGACCAAAGTAATACCAATACTGAGAGGATCCGCGGCCGTGGCCGCACCGATACCAATCGGTCCTCTGCATCCAGTGTTCACTTTGCCATGATAAAGCACATTTTTGAAGATAGAACCGGAACCGTTGAATGGTTGCACCTCATTATTGATGGTAAAGTTAGCTAGACAACCTTCAAAACTCTTAAAGCCAGTGCTATGAGCATAATAGAGATCCTGGCTGACTCCACCAATCGATAAGATGGACAAGTATGGATCAAGAAAATCGTGAACTCCTGCCAAATCTAACTCATCGCCTGTTAGAGTATTGTCGATCAACAGTCTTAATCCTCGAGCGTAGGCATGGAGAGTCAGATTATGCCAACGTCCGTCGGCAAGACTGCCCTCAATATTAATCGACATGTTTACTGGTGATCCAAGCAGAGACATGTAAACCAACTGACCGTTGCGAAGCTGAAACACATTATAGTTATATTAATTAGAAATGGAATCCATTTATTTTATCCGTTTTTTATTCATTTATCTGTGATCTAAAAGTCAACAATCGAATCGAAAACAAAAGTTGATATATTTCAGAATGCATCCAATTTATAATTAGTTTAAAATATGATTAATATTGCTACTAATTTTTGATAATAATAAAATTAAGAAAATTCTTGAGAATTAACTATTTTTTAAATAAATAATTTTAATATTTATTATGAGACAAAAAGGTGATTAAAAATGTATCTCACCTCTACAGATGTAAAATGCTTATTTGTTGCAGCGTATATTAGGATACCATCGGGCCTCACGGTTTTGAACATCAAGCTAATTGTCTTCAAAGAAGGATTTGTTATAAAGCTCGTGTCCTCGATAAGACTACGCTTAACGCGATTCATATGCCATATCGTTGAACCACCGTAAAGATACTCCAACAGTTGCATTCTTCTGTGTTTCTCCGAAATCTGCACAAATACCATAATTCAAAATTATTTAAAATTAATGGAGTATTAACATAATTGAATTAACATAACATCTCTAATCACTTGAACATTTAAATCCTTTTACTAATCTTTTTTTTTTACTAATAACTTTTAAGAATTTATTATATCTCGTATCTATAATATCAAACAATATAATATTAAATATCTAATATTAAACTTTTTAATAACAATAAATTCATTATTGTGTAAATTCATTATTATTTTTTCATTATTACATTTATTATATTAGTAATATTAAGTAAATAATAATAATTATAATAATTATAATAAAGTATTATGCTATATAAAAAAATCAATAGGATTTATTTATTTTTACCTTGAATTGAATAAATCCTCCCTCACTCAGTGTGATGGGTTCTAGTGCACCATGGCAATTGGGTGCTCTCAAAGATCCGCACTGGCACATCACTTGATGCCACTTATCGTGACATTGAGCATCCACGTCGCAGACGGATGCAGCATCCTTTTCATCTTTCAGGCAAGGATTCCGTTGCGATCGGACACACGTGGATTTCACACCACGCGATGCGAGCGGATTCGTCAGATTCAAGGTCCTTCCATTTATTGACACCGAATGAATGCAACCCACGAAGTCATCAGAGTGCACTTGGCCTGGACGCTCCAATACGGGATCGGCATTCTCCAAGCCGCCCAGTAAAAGAGGATTATTGTTGAAGTTTAAGGTCCTGAGAACGTTAATAAGCATTTTTTAATTTTGATCTACAGCAATCAAATATTTTGAACAAAATAAATCATTTTTTAAAGATTCATCATTCTTAGTAATTATCTCTATTAGCATCAAGTAATCAAGTTTTATGATTTAAAATAAAGATTATATAATTGGACATCAAAATTGTATATAACGTTTAATTTTAATAGAATTTTAGAATGCTTAAAAGTTTAGTTTTCAGTTTAATTTTAAGGTGTCATCTGTCGATTATGAATTAATTTTCTTTTGTTAAAAAAATGTATTGGAAAAATTAATAGGATTCTCACCCAGTCGGACCCACGTCGCCCGCGTAGCAGGTACCATCACCTGGTCTGCAATCGTCACAGACGTCGCCATGTTCCTTGCAAGTGGACACACTGAGTGAGATAACTCTGCCGTTCCGAGTGGCAGTGACCTTGTGCCATTCACCATCCGATACCGGCCGCTCTGTCTTAATAGTGACGGTAGTGATCGCACTTCTGGCACCGCCGTACGAGAAGACCACTCGGCCGTTTATTAATTCCAACACGACGAAATCTGAGCGGCCACCCGTTTGCGGTGCATAGTTGTAAAGTAGCAAGGCGTCCGGTTTTGTGGTGGCGAATACCATAGTGATGTCATTCGTGTTGGAATCCAGCGTCGGGAATGCCATATACGACAACTCGTGAAAACCGAAAGTCGAGCGTTCGCAATGTCGGCCGTAGCGACCCTCGGGACAGCTACATCGATATCTAAGTGGGTAATAATTTTATATCTTATTTCACTTTTGTACGAATTAACACTCAGTCATTGAATAGAATAAGTATATAGATTGCTGTTATTTAAAATTATATTTAAAGGATCAACAAACCCAGGTTTTTCTCCCACACATAAGCCACCATACAAGCAAGGATTCGGTCGACAGGAATCGGTGATTGCTTCACAGTGATTTCCTCTGTAGCCCGCTCTGCAAAGACAGAAGAAGCTGAAGCTATCCGGGCTCTTTCTACATGATCCGCCGTTTCGACACGGATTGCTGGCACACGCATCACCTCTCTCGAGCTCGCACAACTTGCCATCGCGATCAATAGGACAAGTGCATTGGAAATCGTATCCTAAACGTCGGCACTGTCCTCCCTGTAAAAATTTTCGTATCACATTATATATGTATATTAAATTTTGTTCCACGTTTTATTTGTAAAATATCTTTTTTTAAGTACTTACCAGCAAACAGGGATTTGGAGAACACGGATCCTGCCTTCTTTCACATCTATCACCGATGAAGCCGTCCCGACACTTACAGGCCATCTCGTGCAACATTCTGGGCGACGTCAGGATCAGCGCTTGGCTGTCGGTGATCCTGGCATCATCGTATATAGCCAATCGGTCGCTGCAGCTGCCTCCGTTTTCGCAAGGCATGTGTTTGCATGGAGAATAGTTAATGATAAATGAGTGATCTTCGAGGAGCGTCTGGATTTGCGCTTCATTGGTCATCAGTAGATCGGTTACTTCATATCTCATCCGATATCCTGAGAAATAAAATATTATCAAAGTTACATTATTACTTTCTAATGTATATAATATGTGAAACCGGATAATATTAATAATAAAATATTCCAAGTAATATTAATAAATAATCCAAGTAATAGTAGTACGTATAGTACAATACTACATTGACATCATTAACGTGAAGTTCAACAAAATCTTCAACGTTTCACTCATTGTCAAGATGGCATCATTTTTATCGCAATAATCAAATGTTACTTGGAATAATGACATAAATATATCCAATAATACACATATTTTAACTTACCTTGCGGAGATTCCACTGCCAAGTGAACGTTCAGATCCGGTCCGTTTTCACCGATGCTGAAAATGGTGAGTGTTTCGCCGACATTGATCTTCTGCTGCAAAAGATCCAAGAGAGCCCGGTAATATCGGCTAAGAAAATCATTAGCGGTCAATTTGAAAATTTGCAGGGTCACGCTGTTCTCGATAGTGGCATTTGAGAAGATCAGGAAATCGACGGTGACTTTGGAGACTACATCCGGATGTCGTCCATCGTTGCCAGAGATGCTCAAAGAATATCCTATTTCTGTATATCCAGACAATCAAGATATTAGTTAAAAAGTTTTCTACGTAATATTCTACTTAGAATAAATTAATGTTCATAGATATCGATGATAAAATGTGTCTAAACCTCAATCGAGACGTAACATTAAGAAATTCTTATCAAAAAGATACGTCACTTTTTAAAAAAACATAAATATACAAATATTATTTTTACAAATATCCAATTTCATATTGAAAATTAGTTATTTAAAAACAGTTTTTAATACTCAAAATAAGTAATAAAAAAAATTTGTTGTAAATCTCTTTGTTGTAAGTCTCGAGAAATCTGATATTTCGCGATTGATGTATAACGTGCCTGCTGTAATTTTATTAGTGTGCAGATCGCAGGCAGTGGGAATGGTGAGTACACGCGAACTCGCGCCTTGAATGATCTTGCATGTGAAAGTCCCGGTGATATCCGGATCATTGGGATGCACATCAGCGATCTTTCCCAGTGGTGTTTTACCATTGAATGAATGCACCATTACATGCACCGATCTTGGCGTGGATGGACTGTCGTTTTGATCAGTGACGATTACAAAAATATTATGCTCACTCTTCATTCGGGGTATACCCGAGTCCTCCACTTCAATCTATACACACAAAAATATATTTCATTAACTTTTCTTAAACACTATTTATATAAATCAAAATAGAAATTTTCTGTCTTCTTGTTTTTTTGTAATCTGATATGTACTTTCTTAGCAATCCTAGTGTTTCCAAATTCTGTTGAAAAATTTTATTTTTCATAGATTGATTTAAGATTGATTGATTGAAAGAAAAACCTATTACCAAGTTTCATAAACATGAAATTAAAACAATCACTATTTTTATTTAAAACCCTTTGAAATATTAAAAACTATAGAAATTTGGATCTAGAATCTCGATTTTTATCAATTATAGAAATTATATTAGGAATTATACATAAAAATTTTCAGAAAATAGTATAATCTATGTATACATGTGTACCTGCAGAGATCTTAAAATTTTCAGAAGATTAACCGCTTTATCGCTTCTCTCCGATAACAAATAATGTAACAAGGTACAGTTAAAATCACTTTTATTAAATGCGATACCAACCATGAGCTCCAACTGCGACATCGTTTCTCTATCAAGTCTTCTAGTGGTTCTCAGTATACCCGAATGCTTGTCCAGGGTCACCATCTCGCTCTGTCTTCCTCCGATCAATCTATAGGTGAACGGCGCGCCATTGGGTGGCAGATCAGGATCAGTCGCGCTCAGAGTCATGATACTAGTACCCGCTGGTTCGTTCTCGCTGACGTAACCAATTACTTCTGGGAGATCAAAGACTGGGCCGTTGTCATTTACATCTTGCAGCTCGATGTGCACCATTGCGGTGCCAGTTTGAGGTGGTGAACCGGTGTCAATCGCGCCGATCGTCAGATCGTACGAGGGCACGGTTTCGCGATCCAATTGCTTCGCCGTCTCAATGTCACCGGTCTGTGGATCGACTTTGAAGGCTTGACCGAGATTGCCACTGATAATGGAATATGAGAATTGATTGTTCTGCGGCTTGATGTCCTTGTCGATCGCACGGACAATGATCACGCGGGTGCCATGAGTAGCGCTCTCCGACACGTTGGTATCATAGTTTTTCTGCAGAAATTCTGGCGGATCGTTACCATCCTGAATGGAAATGATTACCTGCGCTTCATCAGTGTCATTACCACGTATACCACCACCGTTCTTTGCCATCACTGTCAATACCACCCGATTCTGTGTCTCACGATCAAGCTGGCGCGACACCCGAACGATGCCAGTGTCCGAGCCAATCGAGAAGCCGCGGTCGTTAGACGAGCCCACGAAAAGATAATATACACGGCCATCCTCGCCCGAGTCCTGATCAGTCGCCTGAACCGCGCCAACTGACGTGCCCACTTCGGCACTCTCCGAGACGTCCATGTGAAACACAGGTTGAATAAAATGAGGATAGTATTCGTTCACGCCGGTGATGTGAACCACCACAGTTGTAAAGCCGACCATTTGCGGGTTTGAATCTGGATTGGCCGCGACAATGTCGAGAGTATACTCATTCGTCTCTTCATAATCGAAGGTAGCATCTGATGTGATCACACCGGTATTACCGCGGATGCGGAAGTAGTCCTTGCCGGTACCACCTAGGATTTCATACTGCACTATGGCATACTTGGGTGAGTCAATGTCCCGAGCGACCACCTGGAATTTTGTGATAAAATATAAAAAATTACAATACTAGCATACTTGACTTTCTTTTCCCAATGTGCTTATAACTTTTTTATTAATAAAAATATATACGTTCCTGATGAAAATTTTTCTCAGAATTTTTCATGTAATTTTTTAGAATTTCTATATAATTTTTCAGAATTTTTGTATAATTTTTCAGAATTTCTATATAATTTTATAACTTTTTCATATTTTTTAAATGAATTGGAATATTTTTCAAAAAATCTATATCTTTGCTCAGAATTTTTCATATATATGTTAATTATGAAATATCGTAAAATTTCGAAGATTTTTTGTAAGTATAATTTCTGACGAAATACGTTATATAATGTAAAAAATTTTTTAATATTTTTTTTAAATTATAGGATGAGAAATTTCAGAATATTTCAGAATTCACTTGTATGAAAAATTCTGAAAGAAGACATAAACTTTTCGAATGTTTCTGAGTATTTTTCTGAAAAATGTTCCAATTCGTATAAAAATTATGAGAAAAATTTTCACCAGGGATTTGCTTGACATCGTTAAATTTCTTAATGCATTTCGTTAAAAAAATTTTTTTACAGTATATTCATTTTTATAAAATTTTATAAGTAATCGAATTGGATTGAACATTAAGTATGTCATATCCAAGCATGTTGTTTTCATTTTGGCTCTAAAAATCATCAATTGATTTATTTAAGAAATAAGAAAACTTGAAATATAGCAAATTTATAATGATTTCTTCATATTTATTTTAAACTCAAGTTTCAAATAATTTATCTAGCTAGCTAGTCGGCTAAAAATGATGCCAACAAACATAAATCTACATGAAGTAAAAAAGTCCTCGATGAAATATACCTTATAAACAAAACTATCGGGCGGCGAATTTTCCGATAAAAATGCTTCATATATGCTTTGATTGAAGGTCGGAGGGTTGTCATTGATGTCAGTGACATGGATAGTTAGGATCGCTGCTACTTGCTTCGGCTCGAATCCCATATCCGTGGCGGTGATGTTTAGTCGATATTCCTGTACCTGATCGTAATCAAAAGGCTCAAGTCGAGTGACTACGCCGGTGACAGGATGTACATAAAACTGATTTTTTTCGTTTCCTGATGAAATTGTGTAGCGGATCATGCCATTGGGCCCACTGTCGTTGTCATAGGCGTAAACCGTCTGAAGCGTAGCATTGATCACCTCGCTTTCCGGCACTCTGACCTGGTAATTATCAGCGACGAAGGCAGGTGTATGTTTATTCTCGCCGGAGATTATAAGGGTCAGGACAATTTCATCTTTCTGCGGTGGCACGCCTTTATCGGTGACGCGCGCTTTTAGCAGGAATGTCGCGCCGATGGGAATGCCGTTGAGACTCTTGCGCACGTAAACCCAGCCAGATTGCTCCTCAATGGCGAACAGAACATCAGTTTCGTTCATATTTTCCAGGGAATAACTGACCTCTGCGTTCACGCCAAAATCGACGTCATCATGGGCAATTAGCTGAATAATGCGCTTGCCTACTTCACAATTCTCCGGTACCGCTGAGAGATAGGATCTCTGCTCAAAACGAGGAGCGTTGTTGTTGGCATCTACCACGCTCACGTGCACCACTGCCTTCGAGGACATTGGTGGTTTGCCATTATCAGTGGCGATTACTGTCAGCGAGTACAGATTTTCCGGCGAGGTCGGCCGATGAGAGTGTTTGTAGCGTAGGGCACGCTTGCTGAAGACATCACCGGTAGCTGGATCAACAGTGAAAAGATCGGACGGTTGCAGTAGGCTGTAAGATATAACGGAATTCGGTCCCTGTTTATCACGATCAGTAGCCGCGACCGTGCCAACATGCATCACTTGTGGCTGAAGTTCGGGGAAGAGGAAATGATAGGTATCTCCATCAAATTCGGGTGCGTTGTCATTTTGATCCTGAATAGTGATTGTCAAGGCAGTCTCTGCTCGCCATGCTCCGTCCCCTGCTGCAACCTATAATGAAGTTATTATAGAAAATAATATTAGGAATTAGAAATAGAAAATATAAAGTATAACATAAATGCCTTCCCTCAAATCTAAATATGTATACACTTTTAA
>Ga0157364_1001423_pt1 | contig 20311 bp, 9 predicted proteins | sample AttsexASBM2_FD_111476 | JGI IMG/M metagenome (GOLD analysis project Ga0157364, IMG submission 111476) | Fungus gardens microbial communities from leaf cutter ant in Ribeirão Preto, State of São Paulo, Brazil - Atta sexdens ASBM2 | ecosystem: Host-associated > Fungi > Mycelium > Unclassified ...
AGTTAAATTTTTTTTAATAGTTTACGAGTTTTATTTTCCTTTATGATAATTTATTAAAAAATTGAAAAAAAAAATTTCACAAAATTACAACAAATTTTTCATTCACACATCGTCTAAATAATAATAACGCGAATATTAATAATATTAATAATATTCAACGAATAATGCAAGCGTTCTGCGTATCAAGCTTTCCAGATCCTCCATATTGAAATCAGAAGGAACAAATCCTTATAAGAACGAATATCAGAAAGATATAAATATAAATATAAGAAAGAGATATATCAGAAAGCTGTAAAAGGTCAAAAGAAATAAAAAAAAATAGAAAACTAATTTCAAAACGCGAATAAATTCAGAAAATGAGTCAGAATATTTGCAATTTAAAGTTACGATGTGCTGGATGTTATAATAAAACGTCTCAAAGATTATATCAGAATTTTAGGAATGTACAATAGAGAGTAATAAATACGTACAAATATAATTTTTATACCTGCATTATTCCTTTCTAAATGCAGATTAAAGCAAACCATGATTGACGGCTCGATAATACAAGAGAAGGAAACAAACAACTAATTTCTTTATTTTATTTTACCTTTATTTCGCGTTTAATCAAAGCGGTTATTATTAGACAAAAGCCAATAATTCACTATTATATACCAATTATTATGAAGCTTGTTTCAAAACTACATCAAAGGTTTTGTTTTACAAATTAACGAAAGATATAAAATTAATTAATATATTGATTACGTTCCCTGACACTCATTTATATCATAATAATTTTACGTTATTTTGCCATTTTCGTTTGTTCCTGTTGGAGCGATGCAAACTACCGAAGAACGCAATGTCCGCATATCATCCGATGAAGCAAGATAAAGCAGAATAGCCGACTCTTTTCTTTTCTCTCTTAGTCTTGGCGATATAGTCGACGATAGGACAGACCGATAAAGAAGAATCTTAACGAGGGGTTGCGGTGAAGTTAAACTATACGCTTATACAGAGTTCAACGGTGGCTGGGTGGTTTGCGGCGCGAGGAGGTCGACCGGTTATTAGAACGAGGAGTACGAGTTGCCGGGAAGGTGTCTAATAGCCCGCCAAGAGTACAATCGCCCTCGAAGGTTTTGGCGCGGGGGTACGTACTTTACATATATTTGCATCCCGTCGCCACAAATCCAGCCGATCGCAAAAGGCCGAGGCTAATAACGCGGGGAGGCATCTCTATCTTGGCAAAACCGAAAGGGTTTGCTGAGGTGTGAAATCTTTAATCTGTTCAGCTGCTTTCTTGTCCGACAAAACATTATTTCAGATTTCATTGCAAAATTCAACGCAACGTTGTTTTAAATTGACTATCGTAGAAAAACATCAAGCACATGCGCGTATGTGAATAGAAAGTTAACCAAGATAGACCGCAATCGATATAAAACATTTATACTAGTACAAAATAATATAAATATTTTAATATACTGTCCACAAACGCAATTGAATTTTTTAAATTAAAATATTTTTTTATAAAATATTTATTTAAAAAAAATTTTTTAATATAAAATTTGTATTTAATCATGATTCTGTTTTATACTTATTAATATATAAAAATATTAAACTTAGGCTTGTACGTGTATATACGTATAAAGAGATGTCCCAGATAAACTGCGATCGATATTAAAATTGATTTCAGTAACGTCCACTAAATTAATTTCTTAATTCAAGAACTTTTATTACATCCTATTAATTTTTATCACGGAAGTTTCCTTTACGTAGACGAATTAAAGTTTTTTTCTTCAAAATAGATATTTAGTTGTACATCCGTTCATGAATGTTCGCTCGTCTTACTTAACTTCTAGTTAACGTGAGCTTTGCCATGTATCAATGGGATACTATCTGCGAGCTTGTTAAGAGATATAAATCAGTAAGCTTAGCTGAGGTATTTATGGAGATGCATTAGCTTTCCGCAAGAGTATAGAATGCCAGCATTTATTTGGTAATTTCCGGCAGTCCGATATTCATCTCTCGAATGCTATTGCGCCGGAGCGATAGAGCCGATCAATAATCTCTAAAAGTCAAGAATTGTGTCAGACCTTCGTCAAGCTAACCGATAATTAATAGCAGGGTAGATACTTTCATTAATTTGAAAAATAAGAGATAAGTCGGTTGTGCCCAATCTGCTAAAGATAACAAGTCTACTGTCAAGCGTATATATAATGAACAAATTTTGGAAAATTTAAAAAGAGAAACTGTTTTATAAAAATAATCTTAATTTACTAAATAAAATAATAATAATTTTATTATTTTGTTAATAAACATTACTTTACACAACAATTATTTAATGATTAATCAATATTTCATCAAAAAATATTTTATCAAAAAGAGAAATGATTATTAATGAGAGCTATGATTATTAATTGTAAGTTAAAACAAAAATAAAAAGTTGCTACAGGAATAATGTAACGAAATTCACAATAATGTTTTTTTTTATAAAAAAATGGATTAATTAAAGTATAATCTATAAGATGAATCTTGCGGACATTATTATATATTGTACATGTGTTTCCTGGGAAGCCGCGAAACAAATAATCAAGGATTGAATATCGGTGTCTTGTAGTAGCAATCACGGCTTTCTCTAGAGGTACTACGATGTCCGCTAAGACGACCGTAGTTGGCGAAGTTTGACAAGTTGGCGGTAACAGGGACGGTGGTACCAAGTGCCAAGAAAGTTTCGAGGAAGGATCAGTTGATGCATAGTCACGGGAAGAAGGATGCGCCCTGCCAGCAAAGGACGTGTTCCGCGGGACAATCGCGAGTTACGTATACATGGAAAACGCTGAATCCGCCTGTGCTTAGTCGAGTTTCGCAAGGACTAGTCAAGAATCCCGGACTTTCTGGATGGCGCGGGTTACAAATTCACGAGCAATCTCGAACGTACGATTTGCTCGCAAATATTTGTCGGCAGCGGTCCTTAAATCATTCCGAGATTCTCATTCCCCACTCAATTTTCCGCCTTTTAGGCGTTATGAAAACTGAAAATTGCATGCAATAAGTTTAATGTCGGTTTTAAATTATGTGTGCGTAATATATGGCAGTCTTATTTTTATTCTAAGCTGTACACATATATCAGTTAACGATTATTTAAAAAAGACTTGCACATATTTATACTGTTATTAAATAAATCTAACGTTGTATAATTTAACGTTGATTATGCAAATGTAAATTATTCAAATAAATATAATTTAAAACTGCATTCCTATAATGAAAATACATGAAAATAGATATTTGTCGTTATATAGAAAAAAATAAGTATATATGTAAGTATTTAAAAATAATGAATTTGGGATCGCATTTTCCTTAAGTAACATTCTGCTGGTATCTTTTACAATCATTTTAAAGTTAATGATCAAAATTATAAAATAGAAAAATTTCATCAAATATGAATAAAAGGAATATAAAAATAAAAACCTAACCTGAACTAACCTGAAATAAAATATGCAACGAGTATTTGAATAACGTTTTTTTATTAATCGAAATAATGCGTTTGAATAATTATAAATAAATGATGGAAATTTTAGCAAATTTCATACGAGATAAAATTAATGGACCGAGCAAAGTTCGTACATTCAAAGCGTCGCATCTCATTGCCACTCATCACTGAGATTGTATGAGTTACATTTGCCAGATATGTCAGATGTGACGTGTTAATCTATATTGAGTGTAGAGTGAAAATTATTTGTAATTTTTCAAACAGACCATAATGAAGCTACGCATGGTATTATATTCATTCAGTGTATGTGACACACGATATTCTGGGCGATGGATATGAAAATGTTCTGCTCGACAAAACTTGCAATAATTATGATTTGTCATTTGTTTAATAGGACAATAAAATATTTGGGTTTAGCAACATAAATAAAAATTAATATTACGTAATTTAATTTAATTTATATAATTTTTACATACGCAGCAGATTTATATGTCTACTCTGATAATGTATTATTTATCAGTATATATGTGCTTTTAGGAAATCTCTCTTGTTTTTTCTTGCTCTCTCTTTCTTCTTCTAACATCTTATTAATAGCTTTAATTTAATATTATTCTCTAATTTAATATTAAATATTATTGAATAATTAATATTTTCTTATATTAGTATTTAATCTTCAATTAATAACTTTTTAAATATAATTTTATTGATACCACAATGTATAAAGTTTTTTCTCATAGTAGATTAGTTTACTCTCTATAATTTCATTTTGCGTTCTTTCCTTATTTCTCTCGCAAGTGCAATACATTATTATAATTATATTTCGTAAAATAATTTTATAAAATATTACATTAATTGTACAATAAAAATAATTTTTTAATTAATTATTGATTTTAACTTTAGAGAAGATATTATATTTATCGGCAAATAAAAAGTAAAAATAAATCATTTAATGTATGGTGATATTTTACGATGATGGTACGTATATATAATACGTATATTACAATTCAGTATATTTAAATATATTTAATATATTAATATATTAATATATTTAATGCATTTACAGTTATTATTTTACAGTTATTATTTTATCTTGGATTACATATATAAATTTTATGACGTTGATTATTCTTTTGTTTATAATTATCCTTCTGTTGATGTTCATTGATAAAAATAATTTATTTTTTAATGATAAACATAACAGCAAAAAGACAATTTTTAAAGGAAAAGTAGAAGAGATCTGGATCTTTACCAACGACTTCGAGAAATCCAGTGATGCTGGACATCGGGTCAGTATTCACCTGGCACATGTACCAACCGCTGTCAGTCTTGCGCGTTTCTCTTATGTGAAGAGACCACGCACGATGGCCACTATGTGTCACAGCGATCCTATGATTCTTTGTAATAACGTGAGTCGCTATCGTGAGAATCGTCTGCGTATCGACTCGTAGCCACGCTACCTGTAACACAAAATCAACGATGATAGGTCAATTGAATAATCCAATCAAATAAAATATCGCATGCAGCGTTGTGTGCGTTATGCCTGCGTTTTATCGAGTTTTTAAGCAGTAATATGAAGAGAATTTCAATTTAATTATATTAATAAATGCTAAAAATGCGATGTGAAAGATATGTATTAGATAAAATAGATAAATTAATTCATGTTGACAAATTGTTGTAAAACAAGGAAAATATAGAAAAAAATACGAAAGTAGGAATGTTATTTTACAATAATAAAATTTTCGTTTTAATTGACTTCTACCGGCAATCAGCGATTTGTACACCAATATTTTTTTAATCATTTTTAAACATCTAAAAATATTTTTATTCCGGGAATATTTCTTTCATATTTTGAATATAACAGTTTTAATTACGATCATTATTTTAAATTGCGCTTTATTAATTCTTATCTAGAATAATTAAGGAAATGTCATTTAACGAAGCGATTTCTTCAATTAAAAATAAAAATGATATGTTTGCTAAGCGTTTTGAGACATGCATTTCGAGAATATGTGGATGGAATTAAATTTTCGAGATGCACATTTCATATTCAGCTTTCCCACAGCACTATCATATTCGGAGTGATAACAGACGCTAGTAGGTACTTTAGCCTGTTGCAGGCTGCGTTAGCAGAGTTAATAATGTATCATATCATGTTGCAAAACGGATTTACATTACAAGTTTCGTTCGATAAGAAATGAAAAAAAAGAAAGCATTTAGAGAAAAAATTTTAATTCTGTTAACCCCAATAATTAATAGTTGCAAAAAAGAACTCAAAACAAATCTATTTTTCTTATTATAATTTTTATCAAGTAATAGTTTGGAAAAATCAATACTTAAACTTTATTTTTACGTACCATTATAATTGCTTTTTTCCATAAAACAAAAATTCATTTATTATATGATATATGATAGGTACATATGTATTGATAAAGAAGAATAAAATACAAATATTAATTATTAAATATAAATATTATTAGAAACTTTTATTTTTATGAAGCAACTTGTAAATACAATTTTCTAATTTGTAATATTTATTTTAATCTTAATATAATATAACAAAAAAATTATTATAACTTAGTTTCATATTATTTTATATTTAATTTTATCTTTTACATGTCTATATTATATATTATTTTATAAACATACAATTTGAATTTCAATATTAACAAACAATAATAAAAAAATTCCTAAACATTTAAAATAAAGTTATAGCCATATTATCTAAATTGAGATTTCATAATTGAAACAATGTGTTAAATTCCTCGCCAAAACGTTCAAAAAGATGTTAAGTATCAAGATATAAAGCTATCATGCTGAGACGCCAAATCAACGATAATAATAATGTATGCGACCTAGTTACCGCTTCATATGTCGTGTACCATTTCCTACAAAAGCACACACAATCCTTTTATCTGATCCAATATTCGCGAAATACAGCAAATGCACTATGAAATACGTCTATCATTTTGTAGATTGCATCACGATCTAGCCAGGATCTCTCACTAAAAAAGTAAATAGTATTTTTACTCTTTGTAAGAAAAAAAAAGATAAATCTTTCTAGGACGATGTCGCACGCGGTTTTACTTATGGATGTCCGTTGCGAGTTTTCCGCTTTTCGTGTGAGCCACATCCCTTCTTCCCTCCGACTATCCTCAACCATCGTCTTTCCTATCCTCATTGCGGAAGCTGTCAACGCGTCTCATCGCCCGAGTGCTACCGACAATGTACTCGAAGCTTTATACCAACTCGTAACATAAAGAGAGTGAGGATAGAAACAGAGAGAGAGATGAGGAGAAGAACAAGAAAGAGAGAAGTGCAATGAAAGAAAATCAAAAAAAAAAACCGGAAAAAAAGAATTCATTGTTACGCCAAAGTCATAATAAACTCTGCGCCGTTTCAGAGCACGCAACATCCGCTCCTTTACAGCATCCACGCGGTCCATAGGCAATGTGTCGCATATAACGCATCTCCGCCGCGTGACGCGTATGTACCGTATGTACTGGACAGGCATAGGCACACTCTAATCACGAGGAATAACAAACGAGTAAAAGGAAGAACGTTTTGCGAAAGAGCGAAGGCGAGGATGAGAACGAGGATGAAAGCGGAAAAGCGGTGGTTACGTCCGTCGAGAAAGAAACCCGGAAAAGAAGGTGCCAGGGTGCACCAGAGCGAGCAGTGAAGAAAGCGGCGGTGAAGCGCGGACGGCGAAGGGAGAGGAGGGCAAAGAGGTTGTAAATTGTGTGCTCAAGATGGGGGTGCAAGAGCTCTCGAGGTTGATAAAAGAGACGAGTGCAGCGTGACCGTGCGCGCGCGCGCGCGTCTATATATATATATATATATATATATATATATATATATATATATATATAACACACACTCCGTTTTCTTTTTCCTTCTCTCTCCGGTGGTATCGGTGTATACGCCTATTACGTACGCATGATGAAGTCTATGAGCGCGCGTAATGGAAGCGCATCATCCTCTCGCCCATGAGCCGCCGTCGGCTGCAATTACTCAAGCTCGTATACGACCGAAATGCAACCGTCGCGAACGTGCCGTAGCGCAGCGAGGAGCGGAACGGCACGTTTCGCTTTTACAAACGATCCGTTTCGCGGTAACGATATAATTGTGCTTGTCGCAATGTAATCTCTCCCTGGTGCGTCTCGAGTGCACCTCTGAATAAACGCCACGGAATTCTCTTCTTCTTTCCATTCTCGTTTTCCTCGCAACCACAACCACCAACAGCGGAACGCTTCCGCATCCATTTCTTTTTTTCTTTTTATTTCGGCCACTGTGTTGTGTTTCCTACCTTGGACGTGCCATGATCAACCAGTTTGCCGGTTGAAAACGGCGAGAAGAAATCAGAACTCGGCGGCAACTCTTTATTTTCGTTTACGTCAGTCGGTTGCACGAGACGATACCTGTGTATACCTACCCTTTTTTATTCGGACTCTTTCCTTAGCACCCTAGTCTTCCTATTCCTCTCGGCAACCACTCGTTGCATCGTTCCTTTCTCGCCTCATCTCTTTTAGTTGCGGTAAGTACGGAAGTATATCTGCGTGGGTAGTTCTTTAATTCCGCGAAATATCTTTCCGAGAGGTACGGCTTTCGCGACTCGAACTTGCGGTGAAAAATGACTCGGGTAAGTTTGCCTCGAGGGTGTACCATGTCCTGGCCCTCGGACGATCGCTCATTCTTTCTCCTTCGATTTCTCTTCCGTTCGCTTGCGCTCGCGCAATCGTCGCCGGAAGTAAGTGACGATGGAGAACGTCGTGCAATGAATACGCCGAAGCGACGGTAATGCCGAGATCTCGATATACGTTCTGATAACTTTTAGAGTGAGTATTTTTCACACGATATCCTTACAATTCTAAAGCATCCTGTATCGGGTTAACAAGATTTATCGGTACTCTTAATTATTGTCAAGTACCGCTTCTAGTGACGGCACTAGTTGACGTAATTCTATTTATTTAACTAATTGGATGATACAGAATCGTGTCAGCGTTACCACGAGTGCTTTTAAATAATTAGATTACACATGTATATACACGTATTCACATGCACTAAACCCTGCATAAAGCTGCAACCAGTACTCAAAAATGTTCCGCTTGCTTTAAGCGGACATTATTTAAAATTACGCTTTCCAAATATATAAGTTAATTTTACTTACTAGCATTGTTATTGCGATTAGAGTTTGTAAAATATTTAAAAGGAGGTACAAATGTGTCAAAAAGAGGCAACGTAAATATATAACTCGTAATGTTACACATGTATATATATATATATATATATATATATATATATATATATCTGGAATACAGTTAGAAATTAAAATTACATTACGAGTTATACAGGAGCACCTTTTATATATGACACATCGCTTGAATATCGTTATATTCAAAGAGATGGTCTTTAGATGTGCGCAACGTTGTACGCGATATGAATAAGAAATAGTATTTTTTTTCCGTCAACGCTATGTGTACTGTGCCTACATAGCGGCGTAATTACTCCTAGCTGACGACCGATGGCTTACGAAGAAAAACGAAAAGACAGTGATTCGTATTTACCTGTCTGTGCAGCTCGAAGGTGCTCAAATATTTTAACAAGATACGAGCGCGGCCAAGCGATTTTCCGATATAATAACTTATCCAAGAGAAGGAACTGCATTCGATGCACTGCTTCGACTACAATCTCGAAGATATCGCGTGAAATTTTCGTAGCTTAATAGCCGAGCATTGTGCTTTATCTAATTTAACGATGTTAATCAGTTAAAGATAATATCTATTTTTATCTGATAAAGTAATTAAAATTAAAAAAAAATTGCTAAATCGGTGTTTACTATCATTTAAAAACTTTATTACACATTATTTGCACCTTCAAAATATTTTGTTGATTAGTAATCGAAAAGTGTCAGAAGAGGAATAATTTGATAATGAATTTAAATTTTATAATCAACGAATTCAAATAAAATTTTTGCATTTGAATGTAGATCATGGATGTTATTCGCGCGCTGCAAAATAAATTTCAATCATTTACGGGTAATGTAATTACAGCATTTTATTTTTTTCAATGTGAAATAAATAAAATAAATAAATGAAAAATTTTAGTTGCTTCCTTTTTGAAGCAAGTGATATATACTACTGTGTACATAGCGTGAAAGGGAGATTTACTGTTTGTCATATCACGACGTACGACAATGTATGTCATGTTACTAATTCGCAAAACAAAGCATCATTGAACGAAAATCAGCTAGCTTGCGCGAAGGCGTGTTCGCGTTTATTAAAGGCAAATATATTAAACGTAACCCAGCAACAAAACAAGTATTGGTTATTCAAGTTTTCTAGCAGCATGCTGGAAAACGTTGAATATTCTGGTATATAAATATTGGAAAATTCTAAGCGTGGCAGCGGTTACCAGTGAACGGCCATGATATGGTAATAATCACGCCTGTATAACGCTTGCGGTTGAAACATCTAACGCACGTCATTCACTCTTCGATCACTGTGTACATACGATCGTACTGAAAATTAAAAAAAAAAAGTGACGTATGTGACGAGGAAAATGTTCGCGTCGTACTAAAGCGCAGATATAGCTCGCATAATTCATAGGGACAACATTTTTTTATTTTCTTACGTATATTTTTCACGAAATAAAAGTATCTATTCGTTGCTGATTACGTTTAGGAATAAATTAAGATATATATATGATTTTAACTTTTCTAAGTACATTGATAAACTCAACATTTTTTATATTATAGTCAATGTTTGTTTCACTTTCTAATTTTTTCAATTTATTTAATGAAGAAAATTTTTTAATTGTTTTAATACACACAAAATCTGCTCATGTTACATTCAATATGTTATATTTATTACACTGAATAAGCATTGTTCTATTAAAAAGGATTTTGTTAATTTCCAAGCTAATAATTACCGTATTCACACGAAAGATAAATTAAGTTAGCATTTTGTTTTACTTTGTGTTACAATTAAAAATTTATTTTTCCGTGAATGTTTTACAGTAATATTGGTACTTAACTGCATTTAAAATTATGTTGCATGTATGAATTACCCTAGAAATGCTTATATTTTAATAAAAAATAATTATAAAATATGCACAATATAATATTATACAGATCATTTTCAAGATTTATATTATCAGATATGTTGAATATATAAAAATTATTAGTAATTACGATAAAACAATTACGATTTAACAAATAAAATTTCAACGATATAAATTAACGATAAAAAAGATTTTATTGCCTATTTATTTTTAAACAGATTTTTGTTAATGTAATTTGAAAATTATTACTAATCATTTACTTAAAATTGGAGATTGAAAAAATAGACAATTTGCTAAGAATTTTTATTATAGAAAAATTTAGTTCTATTGCATAAAATAAAATATAGCTTAACAGAAAGAAATTGTTTTAATTTAATTAAAATGTCATTTATTAAATTGCATTTGTTTCAAAAACGATGTTTACAATATGCGCAGAGAAAAACAAATGCAGTAGACTGATCCAGATTTTAAATGCAACTCGCTATGAAACAGCCACGGTATTTTACCTTTGTGAAATATATATTTTACACACAATTGTTAAACGGACCTGTTGCCATGGTGTTCAAACAACAGGAATCTAATTCTATATATCGTATCGGGTTACAAGTTGGTACCATCGTATTATCAGAGAACGCAAAGATAAGCATCTGTTCGCAGCATCAAAGTTTGCTGTGGACAGAGGACGAAATAGTCGGTAAATTCAATGCAAGTTGTACAGACGGATAATTAGCCCCCAGTGGTACAATCGGCATAATTATTGTTCACTGCGGCTTATCCCCACACATTTTCCTCTGGGAGTACTTCACTCTGATGTACATTCCTCTCTCTTTCTCTCTTTCTCATACCTTTCCATCACTGTATCTCTACCGTACTCTCTTTGGTTCGACATTTTACAATTACCATCAAACGCTCCAACCACTGACAAAACACACGATCGTATTAATGAGCCCAACAAGAGCCGATTGAACCGGTTTTGCCTAAACAAGGAATGCTCGGTTAATTGTAATCGCTCGTCAACCACGGACGCGCTAATTACAAAGGCAATCATCGTAACGAATGTCAAATACAGATAACGCTATCCCCGGTCGTTTGTGTTCCTGTGGACGGACAGATACGTAATTCCTAAAGCTCGGGTTCTACGACTTTATTTGTCCAGCGCATTATCATTAACCTAGTTATGTGCAATAAGAAGTACCTCCCACTTATGTATAAGCTGTAATGTGCACCTCTTGTCAACAGCCGTGCTGATTACGAAAACAATCGTTGTAATAAGTGGCACATGTATAATCCGCTGAATGTCTTCTTAGGATTAAGTAGGACACAAAAATCGTATGCGGCCGCATATTTTTTGGATTTGTTACAAATTATTAGATTTGTTTTCTGTAGCTAAACTAATATATACTTTTGAAACTTAGAGTGAAATAACTTAAAGTGAAATAGATACATGTTTGGCGAAAGCAAGAAAGAAAGTTCTAGTGCAATTTAGTACAGAATAAAAAATAGATTTATAATGCAGTCTGCTTGCTTTTTAATTAAATATTACAAACATATAAAAGTAAGAAGAATCTCTAGAAATATAATGTTTATAAAAATAAACAAAACAAATCTACTTTATATTTTATAAACTTTGTTTTATTTAGAAGTTGAATTTGATAAAGTTTTAGAGTAATAAAGTATACATATATTAATAAATATTAATATATCTATAATAGGTCAATAAGCAATCTTCTGCCCTTATCAAGGCGATAAAAATGAAGATTACTGATTTTTTTATTGATTCTCATCCACGTATATATATTAAGGATTTCTGATATTTAAATAGATTTTATATTTATTCCGCTTTGTGGATTCTATTTAATTTAACATGTCACGATCTATTAAAAGCACTTTGAATCAAGTATTCATTATAAGTTGAGTACTTAATTCTTAAATGCCACACGGGGTTAATTGGACTCCAGTGAAAAAGTATATACTATTTCCAGAGTTTTCAATATTTTTCTTTGAAAATTTATTTGAGGATATACCTCAAAGAGAGAGCTTTTAAAAGAAGATGTAATTACAGTTATAGTGAAATTTTAGTGTAAATATACTAAAAAAAAATTAGTTAAAATTTTAAAGAAGCTTACTCTTTCTAAACAAATAAATCGTATGTTTTTTTAATTTTTAATATTTTTCGCTAAAAATTTAGGGTTGTACTCTTGAGATAGTAATTTTTTACATAAAGCGTTCGATACACTGGATATTTTAAAAGATTTATTTTGCGAAATGAATGAAATTTTAGAGAAAAAAAAAACTTATTTGACCTAATATATTTGGTATTATAAGTTATGAAAAAAGTATTTTTGAGTATATAATTACAAAAGTATGTAAAAATATTACAAAAAGTAGAAAAAACATACGAACATTTATTTTATTCTAGCTCAAAACATTCGACGCAAAAATAAACGCGATATCCCACATCGGTCTGGCATAAAAGCAAATTATTATGGATGCATCGGATATCCAGAAAGTATCCGATATCTGGTATTATCCGGCACTTTTTTTACTATGCGGACTGGATAACCGAATATCATTAGTATCCGGTAATATATTATCCAGTTAAATTTGATATTAATCAATTTAATTTGATATTAGATTGTTGATTTTTTTCTTATATAAATGTTCTAGAAACAAGTATGCATATTTGATGCTATATAATATGTTATACATTTGCTACAATCTGTTTCTCTAGGTTTTTTTTTTTTTAGAAGATACTTTGTCCGAATCCGATCGGATATCCGACTCGAAGAATTTCGGATATCCGATATTACATTCTGTCTGGATATCCAATATCTAATATCCAATAATTTTACATCCGGTACATCCCTAAATTATATTCTTAATTATTTGTGAAAAAGTTATAATTACAACACTGAGAAAATTTTATAGCTCGCACAGTAATACTTACAATTCAAAATGATGAAATTTACACAAAAACGTGAATAAAAAAATCGCTTCGATTTTCATTTTGTACCCCGAGTATTTTGTATCCCGCCTCGAAATGCATCATTCCTGTTCGGCTACTATACAGAGACCGCGAACTTTTCAACTGGTAGTTGGGGATCTAAACTAACAGTAGATGAAGCTAGAAGTTTGATTTAGCGGAATTATAAGATATATACGATTGAAAAAACCTTGGGATCTTTTGGACTCCCAGTTGCATTTAAGGGTTAAGTTACCTTATCTTATAACTAAAGCTTTTATTTGTTTACAACAAATTTGTAATTTTGTAAATTCTAAACTGCTTCATTATTCAAAACAAACAGTCCTTTCATCGGAGATTGCATTACTTTGCGTTAAAGCGATCGAAATTTATTTTATTATTTTATTATTATTTTAGCTTCGAAAATAAATGTACTTCCGATATTGTTAGCCGTTAAGTTAAATAGGTCAGTAATAGCCTATGGCGTATTCTTGTTACTTTCAAAGCTGATAAGTTATAAGTTGTTGTAACGTGACGTTAACATATATTTTTATACGGATCTATCCAATTACGTCTTTTTATAAGAAAAGATCACATATGGCACGTAATTAAAGAATAGCTTGTTATTTGTCAGAATAAAAACAATTAAGAATGCCGTTATATCACAAATACTGTTGGACATACTGTATCTAAAATTGTCAGTTTTCTATTCGTTCGTTCTCTTGTATTAAAAAAACAACCTGCTAGTATTTATCGATTAAAAGCTAGCTGGTCTGCCACGAATGACAAAAAACAATCGGTACATAAAGAAACTGTGAACACATGTTATCCGTGTCGCACGGATTGCCAGGTTTTCCTTTCACTAGAAAAATACGAGTGACTGTACAGTTTCGATCGACAATATAAAATTGCGAGAAATTCAAGTGACCACTATGTAAATCATACAATTGTTCTAAAATAAAACAATTTTACTCAGAGACATTAAAAAAAAAAGAAATAATCTTAAAATTTTATTTGTATGTTTTCTTCGTACCACAAATTTTTTCAAACCTGTTGATTGGTTATAAGAAAAAGAGATCTGAGAACCTTTCTGTCCTGCAGCCATTTGTCGTACAATATAAAAGTAATGAATAAATGAAATCCCGCCCTTAAAAATAATTCTATTTAGCATATCTTATAAGATGTTCTGTATAATATAACTTTACATTTTAATCAGACTTATTCAATATTTAGTATTTTTTAGTTTATCAATTAACAATATTTAGTTTATCGACTTGGGTTTTTATCATCAATACGTGACATGGAGCAAGATGAAGAATTTCTTCGGAGATTGTTGAAAAGATACAAGAGAAAAATCTTTCTTTTGATAAATAAAAAAAGGATTGGCTGAAATAAAATCGGATCAATTTCATCATGCAACGTTCGGTTGTCTCGCCAACTGATATATCGAAGCTAATATACGCTCGCTGCTTATGCGCCCTTTACATGAATTCACAGACACCGCAATATGCTCGCAGGCTAGCGTCAAGATATCTGTCAAACATCCCTCGGCAGAAAGAGTCCTAGAACGCGTATTCTTCCCCATCTTCTTCTTCTTCGCTTTCCCCATTCTCCGTCAGACATCATTTTTCATATCTCGACTCCCAAGAATATCCGCCGAAGGGTGACGTCCTCCAACCTCTGACGTCGACAATGTGCTGCGTTGATTGAATCGTCGAACGTCAAGGAATTTCCCGCTCCAACCTCTGTCTCCTTTTCTCTCCTCCTTCCATTCTACCTTCCCTTTTCCTTAGTCGCACTACACTCTCTCTCTCTCTCTCTCTCTCTCTCTCTCTCTCTCTCTTGTTCCAGTCCATTGCCTTATTCCTAACCTCGAGATTCAACCTCGTGGCAAGATCCTTAGTGAGATCCGCTTAGTAATTCACGCGGCGCAACCGCTCGTGTAACGTCAATTGCTTTGATACGCCGAAGATTGCGCGGTCAATCCGGATATTTGCCGCATACCAATGTTGTCGACCCCATCGCCGTAAAACGCTTTCCAATTTCAACTTTGACGTTGACGTAGTAGTGAACATCGTAGTTTTGGTCTGGATCAGATACAGTGTTGATTATCTTCGTAGCATCGATACATGTGTGTATGGATGTGATATTTAATAAAATTAAGTATGCAAAAAGCAATATCAAATATGTGAAATACGAAATATTTATAAATTACGTAATTGCGTTGGAAAATATTATATATTTTTATTATCGAGAATTTTTTTTTAATAAAGACAAAATCTGATTTTATTCTTTATTCTTCCTTCATATTTTTTATTTTATTTGTACAATTATTATTATTATAACAATATGAGACACACAATTGAAAAATTTATGTTAAATTTAATACATTTCATGTGTTCCAAATTCAATTCACTTAAATTTGTGTATTAATTTAATACAAGATGAATATATTAAAAAGTAATAGAAGTGTTATGTAAAAAATTAATTATACAAAAAATATAACACTAACAGTTGTAAGCAATCACCTTTCTTTATCAAAATTAACATTTATAATACATTTAATTAACATATTTCAATAAATTTGTAATATTCAATAAATTTGTAATGTTAAATTAATACATTTTATTTATCTTTATAGAATTTACGTTTAAAAAAAAATTTTTTACGTATTGCTTGTTCACTTACTCATAAAATGTGTTATTTTAACACTAAGAGATGTTAAATATTAATTTAATACGAAATAATTTAAATAACACAAAACTCAACACAAACTTAAGTGGACTGTTTTTAATATAAATACTGTGCAAGATAAATTTGGTTTACAAATTTTTTATTGTTTCATTCATTTTATAATGTAATAAAATAATGTATTTTTTTACATAACGACATTCGAAGATCGAGAAGAGAAATTCAAGAAATTCGTGCATATCCTTCCGTGGTGATTTAATTTTCACATTAATTTTCTCTTTTGACCAGAAAAGGGAAGCTGCATGACATACTACTGAAGAAGTGACCAGTTAAGTTTATATTCGCCGGTACGTTGCATGTCAGAAGAAAGCCTTAATGTCTGAGATCCACTTTCACAACTCACGGTTAACTTTTAACCGAGGTTCAACTTATTCATTATCTCTTTTCAATTCTAGAATCAGAAAGAGATGACAGAAACAAGTTGAACCTCAGTTAAGACTTAACCGTGAGTTGTGGAACTGAGCCTAAGGCTACATTTACACCATGCCTATACAATGACTGTTCTTGTTTATCCTGTAAGTTAAATAAGAATATATCTATCGTATAGGTCGCGGACTAAGAACACGGTGTAAACCTGGCCTAAGTCCGCGCAAACATTCTTCTGGACCTTGATTCTATAGTGGAGCGTTAAGCGTTTAATAATTTGTAATCGTGTGCGCGCGGGACGCTGCATTATGTAGCGGAAAGTCTGGTAGACATAAAAATATATCCGCTCTTATTCCGTTTTGCTTTGAACGTAGGTAAACTCGCCGTGCAAGCACTGCAGTCGAGCGGTTTAGCACAGGAGAAATTCAAAGGAAATACTTAAAAGCGGTGAAAACTGACGCTAATGGAATTTCGTTGTAACTGACACTTTTTTTGCGCCTTTGTAGTGCGGCGACTGTACTCAGAATTATGAACCAGATCGGGTTTTGCGGTCGAAATAAAAACTCTGTGAGTAATATTCCAGTTAAGTGAGATAGCGCAGGCGCTTTTTTTTTGTTAATACAATATTCACAGTACAATGCAATATATTGACTACATCTGTAAATTTTAAATTTGCCAATTTTGACGAGTGCATTGTTTATTTCATTTATTAAATATTATTTTAAAGTATCATGAAAGAGCCTATAATGATATGTGAGACTATCTTAAAGATATCTAACATGAATAAAACTTATCATGACTGTGTAATGCATGTTTGCAAATTTTAAATTTGTTGACTTTTATGAGTACATTATTTATTTCATTTATTAAAACATTGTTTTAAAGTAGCATGAAAATGATACATGAGATTACTTTAAAAAGATTTAACATGAATATAAAACTCATGAAGATTATAATGTCAGTCATATAAGGAGTTATCATTTTGCGAGCGGAAATAAAAATATATAAGTAATAAAAATTATTTAACATATATTTACGAATTATGAATAAGATGGCATGTAAATTTCCCTTTATAGAAACCACGAAAGCTAATGAAATATACGCATATGTAAATCAGCATGTTTTCTTTGAAACGAGTGCATGCCATACACGAAGTTCCTTTGGCGCTATTCTAGTTTAATGATGTATGAGTAGAAAAAACTAACACCGTGCTCTAGTAGACCATTTGGTGCTCTCTTAATTTGTCTCTCGCGTAGACGAGTTGGATCGCGACGCTGACGCGCAAAAATTTCACAAGGAAACGGCAATTACTGCTAGCGTGGTTAATAGCTAGTACATTCGCCGTTGACTTATTTCATATTCATTAAAAAATTAGGTTTATAATTTTATAGAATGTAATCAAATTTATCCAGATAAGAACTGTATATTATATTTTTTTTTTCTTATTTCGATGAGCAACAAAATTAATATAGGCAGATAATTCTTGATAAGCATTTAAATTGCATTAGTATTTATATTTTTCCTACGTTTGTTATTACAAGTGTACATTGCACCATTTAATATTTGTTAATTATGTATTTTCAAAGATAATTTCAGTGCTAACTTAATTCATCTAACTTTGCAAACTTTTAATAAAAATTGTTTTAAATATTATAATAAAAAGAAGAAAGAAAAAGAAAGAAAGAGAGAAAAATTATAAAGAATAAAATAAAAGCAAATTATATTTCTAAAATTTTTTAAAACGCAAATTTGAACTAAGTTATAAGATTTAATGATCGAGATGACAAAACAAAAATTCTTAATACGTGATTTACATTTGTATGACTCTGAGTATGACTAATAATGCGAAAGTGAGTCAGCAATAATAAACTTGTCTATACATAATAGAATTTTTTTATTTTTAGAACTAATTAAAATTCTTTTATGTTTCTTTTTTATTTCAAATATGTCATCAAAGTGCACTTTAAAAAAAAAGTGTCAAATTTAATAAAAATTGCACGTCCGAAATAGTCTACTGAAACTTTTTGGTCTACTGAAACTTAATTTAATACAAGATGAATATGTAGAAGATTACACAAATATTATATATATATATAAGAGTAGAGAGAATAAATACAAAAAGATAATCTCAACACAATTTGTAAACAAACAGTTTGGAAACATATTTTTTACTAAAATTAACATTTATGATATATTAAATTAATATTTTATTCTCAAATTTTATTTATTCATCTTACAATTTATATTTTAAAACATTTTATTTTTATATTATTTGTTCACTTACTCATAAATTATGTCTTTTTGATAATAAAGAAATGTTAAATCAATTTAACACAAAATTTTTAAATAACGTAATCACATTATGTTAAAAAGTCCAAACTATTAACAACAACGTGAGTGAATCGTTCCCAATACAAATACATAATGTCTTTTACTGTGTAAATTGCATTAAAACGTATTTGGTGGCAAATCATACTGATTATTCGTCACGTAATTATGTTTATTATATTTCCATTCGAAATCCGTATTCGGTTGTTCCCAGAATTGCCGCTTATAATAGTAATATTCAATAATTCATTAGATCGTCTCTGGATAATTATCGAAACTCTATGTAATGTCTTAATGTTTTAGTTGCGTTCTTCGTATTTCGTGTTCCTAGCAAACTTTCATTTTATCATTCGTTCGTTTCTCGGTAGGATCTCAATGAGCGTGTGACAAGTCGCGACAATGACATTTTACTTTACTCGCTGGCTCGTTGTCTTGCCATTTCACCCACAAAATGTCACCCGCAACTCCGACGCGCCGTGCGACGAGAAGCTTACGAAAATGTCATACCTTCGTCTCAAAGTCCCTACCGCGCCATCCCAGCCAATGTCGTTTCGCATTTTTCGAGTTCACTACGTTTCAGCCTGGGTTTATTTTCAAGCGCCGTTGCATACGTCTTTTGCGAAGGCATGCCATCGGCATGACGCACTTGCATCCAAAAGGAGACAGAGAATAAACGGTAGAAGAGTTTTAGATATTTGTTCTCTCATGGGACGAGAGGCAACCGGTGGCTGGCGCATTAACATACGGATCATTATGATGAAACAAATGGAAAGAATTTTCATTAAGCTTTTTGTAAACGCTATATTTATAATAAAAGAAATCATGATGTAAAAAAGTTAAATTAGACCCACACACATATAATATATTTTAAAATATAAAACTTATAAAATATAAAACTTCTATTATACTATAAAATATCAAATATAAAATTATATTATATTATAAAATTTATATTATAAAATATTATTTTTTGCAATCTCTCTCTCTCTCTCTCTCTCTCTCTCTCTCTCTCTCTCTGGACATAATTACCATAATTGAAATTGATTGTAATAAAATTGTGATCGAATTAAAAAATTTCTTATTTTCTAAAATTAAAATCGCAATAAATTTAATTAATTGTAACAAATACATTTTATTATATATAAAAGTAGATAATGTCAATTAGCATATTAAATTTTCTAAGACATGATGATCTTTATTCAGAACACGTTTATAACGATATTACCTCTTATTTAGCATATTGTTTACGTTACGCATATACTATATATATATATATATATATATATATATATATATATATATATATTATATATTATCAGAGATGAAAGTGTATTTATTTATATAAGTGTGTTCTGAATAAGATATATATTTATAAAAAA
>Ga0157364_1001424_pt1 | contig 20310 bp, 16 predicted proteins | sample AttsexASBM2_FD_111476 | JGI IMG/M metagenome (GOLD analysis project Ga0157364, IMG submission 111476) | Fungus gardens microbial communities from leaf cutter ant in Ribeirão Preto, State of São Paulo, Brazil - Atta sexdens ASBM2 | ecosystem: Host-associated > Fungi > Mycelium > Unclassified ...
CTGGCTCATTTTAACTCCTCATTCTGTTAGGTGTGGAAGTGTCATCCTGACGACTCTCTGCAGAGGATAACGTCTGCAACAGGTTATTTTCAGAATAAAACAACCCTGCCCGGGGCACAAATGGCCACAGGCATGGCTTAATTTTTCATTTTGATACGTATTTTACCCCGGAGTTCCCTATGGGTCATCGTTTACTTTGACCTATAAGGGGACGTAGTATTGCGACTTCCTCCGTCACTTAGCCCGAGATTATGCGATTTTTACGACTTATATCAGGATTGACTTTCGCTGTTGCTTTACAAGCCCAGGCTGCCATTCCCATCGAGCAATATACACAATATCTGCCAACCGGGGCCAGTGTGGCATTTCTGGCACAAAAAGTCGGCTCGCAGCAACCTTTGGTAGATTATCACGGTGACCAGATGGCGCTGCCAGCCAGTACCATGAAAATTTTCACCTCACTGGCCGCCCTGCTCGAGCTGGGCAAAGATTTCCGTTTTCATACCACCCTTGAAACCAACGGCAAGATCAGTAACGGTGTGTTACAGGGGGATTTGATCGCCCGCTTTGCCGGTGATCCAAGCTTCACTCGCCAGGACTTGCGGACTATGGTCGCCAGCCTGAAGCGTCAGGGGATCACTCACATCGACGGTAACTTGGTGATCGATACCTCGGTATTTGCCAGCCATGATGCCGCCCCGGGATGGCCGTGGAATGATCTGACCGAATGTTTTGATGCCCCGCCAGGGGCCGCAATTATCGATAAGAACTGTTTCTCGATCGCCCTGTACAGTGCCGATACCCCAGGCAAGAATGCCTATATCCGTATCGCCTCGTATTATCCGGCGCATATGTTCAGCGAAGTCAAAACTATTGCGCCGAATTCCGGCGAAGGACAGTACTGTGAGCTGGACGTCGTGCCTGGTGAACTGAACCGCTATACCCTGACCGGTTGTCTGCGTCAGCGTAAAGATCCACTGCCACTGGCATTTGCCGTGCAGAACGGTGCTGCATGGGCCGGAGAGATCCTACGTGATGAGCTAAAACAGGCAGACATTGATTACAGTGGACATCTGTTGCGCCAGACCCAGCCTACTCCTGCCGGGACGGTACTGGCCAGCCATGATTCGGCGGTGCTTCACGATCTGCTGCACCATATGCTGAAAGTGTCTGACAACATGTATGCAGATACTATTTTCCGCACCATTGGCCACCACTATTTTAACGTACCAGGTACCTATCGTGCGGGCTCCGATGCGGTACGTCGGATCCTGAAAGAGAAAGCCGGTATCGACCTCGGCAATAGCGTGCAGATGGACGGCTCCGGTCTGTCACGTCATGACCTGGTCTCTCCAGCGACCATGATGCAGGCCCTACAGTACATCGGTAAAAACGACAGTACCTTGGATTTTATCAGTATGTTACCGCTGTCCGGCCATGACGGCACCCTGCAATACCGTGGCGGTCTGCATGAAGCTGGCGTAGACGGCAAGCTGTCGGCCAAAACCGGGTCTCTGCAAGGCGTGTATAACCTAGCCGGTTTCCTGACTACCGCCAGTGGCAGCCGAGTCGCCTTTGTGCAGTACCTGTCCGGTTACGCAGTACCGCCGCAGGATATGCGTACCCGCCGTGTACCGCTGGTTCGTTATGAGAGCCGCGTCTACCGCGATCTCTATCAGCAGTACTAAATACTGAGCGTGATACAGCCGCCCCCGGTCATTCTCCGCGGGCGGCTTTTTTTATACCCACAATACGTGAATTAGAAGCGAGTATTGAGGCTCATATAGAAGGTGCGACCCGACTCATTGTAGGTATTTGCCCCAGCACCATACAGATAGCTACTGACACCAGCACCGTTAATTGTCCCAGTGGTCTGCGAGTTACCTTCACGGAAGTGGCGCTTATCAAACAGGTTATCGATGCCGGCAGTGATACTGACATTTTTGGTCGCATCCCAGGTGGCGCTAGCACCGATAATACTGTACGGACTGACTTCGCGGGTGTCCGGATAACTGACTACATTGCCCTGGTAGTCAAGACGCTTTGGTTTCTGGCGGCCATACCAGGTTAAGGTCGTTTGCAGAGAGAGGTCCTCACGGGCCTGCCAGCTGACGCCGGAGTTGAGGGTGAACTGCGGAATAATCGACAGACGATCACCGGTGGTTTTGTTTTTACTCTGCAACATCCAAGTCATGTTGTTATTCCAGTTCACCGTGTCAGTAATTGGAATATTCAGTGTGCCTTCCAGCCCTTCGACTACGGCTTTCGGCACGTTCTCCCATTGGTAGATGCGGGTACCCGAAGCATTAGTGCTTAGCGCGGTGTAACCGGCCTCAATTTTATTACGATAGTCATTACGGAACCAGGTCACACCGGCTTGCAATCCACTATCATTTTTATACTCAAGACCGATCTCTTTATTGACGCTCGTTTCGGCACTGAGGTTATCATTCCCCATTAAATAACACCCAGTTGAGGTCGAACCGTAGCAGCCTTGTCCCTTGCTATAGAGGATATAGTTCGGGTTGGTCTGATAAAGATTCGGCGCTTTGTAGGCTCGGCCAATCCCCATCTTTAAGGTTAGCGTATCGGTCAGGTGCTGTGACAGATTCAGTGATGGGCTCCAGTTATTACCGGCAATGGAGTGATGATCAAAACGTAGCGCCGGGGTCAGCACAGTACTGTCAGTCAAGTCGATATTATCTTCGGCAAACAGTGAGAAAATCTCCGCACTGCTATAAGGGTCGCGCCCGCTGCTGCTGGTACCGTCGATCGCTCCACCAGTATTGCTGCCAGTCAGGGACTGACCGATAGAGACCCCGTCTTTCATCTTCTGCTGATTCCATTCCGTGCCCAGCGTCAGGTTCTGCTCCACTCCAAGGGTAAACGGAATACTGACTTCACTGTGCAGCAGTACATCACTGAGATCGATATCCGAGAAACCTGCATTGGTATTAAAGATCCCCTCGGTTCCACCGGCCAGTCCTTCGGTGATCCGTGAGTTACGGGTACGCTCATACTGCGCATAGGTGTTAGTGCTGATGCCGTTATCCCAGACCCCGGTCCAGGTCAGCGCATAATCCTGACGATAGATGCGATTGGTCTCCTTGCCGTACATCTCTTTGACATAGGAAGAGGTATTGGTATTTTGCGTGTCACCGGCATAGAGGTTGCCCTGACGACTCGTGCCCGCCTCAAACTCCAAATGCTGGTTGTGTGCAAATTCCCAGTTCAGTTTGCCGTGTAGATCCTTATTGATCACTCCTTCCCGACCGGCGGGAAAACTGCCAGCATAACTGCCAGTACGATCCGCGGCATGGTCTTTGTTAATGTCCCACGCATCGGCTTGGGTTTTATCCAAATTCCCCCACAGGCTGAGGGTCAGGTTATCGGCGACCGGTCCCATCAGGCTAAAGTTGGTTCGCTTGGTTGAACCTTCAGATTTATGCTGCGGCGCATTCAAATAGGTGTTCCAAGAACCGTGCCACTGATTGGTCGCCTGTTTAGTGACAATATTTACCACTCCGCCCATCGCACCGTTACCGTAACGGACCGCCGCCGGGCCGCGGATCACTTCAATACGCTCAATCATCTCCGGTGGCACCCAGTTGGTGTCGCCACGGGTATCCCGCTCACCACGCCAGCCAAAACGAACCGAGTTACGGCTGGAGACCGGTTTGCCGTCGATAAGGATCAGGGTATTTTCCGGCCCCATTCCTCGGATATCCACCTGACGGTTATTGCCGCGCTGACCACTGGTCGAGTTACCGGTTAGGTTGACGCCAGGCATCTTACGGATCACCTCAGAGACATCACGGGCGGGGGGATTTTTACGGATCTCATCAGCGGTAATGGTCGAGACACCGGGTGCCTGCAAGTTTTGCTGACGAGCGGTCACCACCAGAGTCCCACTGTCAGTGTCGGCGGCACTGGCTTTTTGCTCACCACTGACCTGCGGCTGATCACTGGCAGTATTGTCCGTGGAGGTGGTGCCGGCGGCACCTGCCTGCGCGGAGAGGAAGAATAATTCAAGACAAATCGCTGCAGAAAGACGGGAAAGTTTTTTCATTATCATGATCCTGCCCTCTCTCATTGGATGCCCGGAAAGAGGGGTCGTTTGTTAAGCCACCAGAGGTTCAGGGTCTGTGGATTGCCGGAGAGTCAACGCTGCGCCGGTCACAGCACGGTATGTTCGTGGGCTGAGGGCAACTAGAAAATCGGTCACCACAGACAGGAAATAGACTATTGCAAATGGAAATGATTATCAATAGTATTATTAATTACAATTTCTTTGGTTAATTGATGATCTGTCTGATGACTCTGCCTGAATGGTTTGGTCCCTCCGCCGGCAGCCCCGGGTGGTGGTCTGAACAGCAAAAATATTCCCTCCCGCGCATCGAGCCGTTGGAAAACCACCAGTGCCGTATCACTTTTCTGTGGCGTGATCCGGCCGGGACCGAAAAGACTTCTGACTGCCAGCGGGTGTGGATCAATATTACCGGTGTCACCGACCACCACCAGCCTGCCCCTCCCTGCTCATTGGAGCGTCTGCCCGGCAGCGATCTATGGTTCTGGCAGACCCTTCTCCCGTCCGACTGGCGTGGCAGTTACTGCCTGATCCCGTCCACGTCACCGCAGGGGCCGGATGCCGCTAGCCCTGGCGAACAGCGTCGGATGTGGTGGCGGGAACAATTCCATCATGCCATTGCCGATCCACTGAATCCGCTACGTTCCTGGCGGGGAGGACGGGGTATGGAGGTATCAGCATTGCATCTGCCAGATGCTCCTCCACAACCGGAGTGGCAAGCGACCGATCAGCATCAGCATCAGCAACCGCCCGTCAGGACGAGATCCCTATTATGGGAGAGTTCACGACTGGCCAACCGCCGCACCGTAAGCCTACTGGAAACCGGAGAGTGCCGATCTGCGCAACGGCCACTGGTGCTATTACTCGATGGCGAGTTTTGGCTGACCTCAATGCCGCTGGCAGCACCGCTGCAGACACTGACCACGCAACAGCAACTGCCGTCCGCCATTTATCTGTTTATCGACGCCATTGACCGCACCCATCGTAGTCTGGAACTGCCCTGTTATCCGGCTTTCTGGGAAGCGGTACAGGATGAATTACTGCCCTTGGTCAGCGCACATACTGGCTGGCTGGCGGCGGCTGAGCGCACCCTAGTCGTTGGCCAAAGCTTTGGCGGGCTGTCGGCGGTGTACGCCACCCTGAACTGGCCACAATGCTTTGGTCAGGCCGTTAGCCTGTCTGGATCTTTCTGGTGGCCATCACGGGGAGAAACGCACGGACAACTGATCTCCCAAGTAATACGACAGAGGTTCCCCGCCGCACCACGACGCCTGTGGCTGGAGGCGGGTAAACGGGAGCCGGCGGTCTGTCAGGCCAATCAAATGCTGTATCAGGCCCTGCAACAACATCAGATCAACAGCTGTCTGACTTTGACAGAAGGCGGTCACGATGCGCTGTGCTGGCGCGGCGGTTTACTCAACGGACTGCGTGATCTACTGACCACGCCGATTTCTTCCTCTTTGCTATCCGCTACAGGTGACGGAGACTGATATGGAGCTGCTCCATCCTTTCGATCAACCACAGATGACCGGTTACGTGCTGCAAAATCCACAGGGCCATTACAGCCTATGGCCGGAAAACGTTGCCCTGCCTATGGGTTGGCAACCGGTTTTCGGGCCGCAATCCAATACTGACTGTCTGGAGTGGCTGGAAAGACACTGGCCGGATATCCGACCCGCTGCTACATAATCCTTGGGAACACATCATGACTGAACATCTCTCTCCGCTGCCATTGGTCGCCGCCCAGCCGGGTATCTGGCTGGCCGATCAGCTTTCTCCCCATGCTAATGCCTACGCGGTGGCCCATCTGATTAAGATCCCAGGGGCGTTGCAACTGCCGGAAATGCTGAACGCTATCACCGCAGGTCTGGCAGAAGCCGATACCTTGCATATGCAGTATGCCGAAACCGACGGCGAGGTGACCCAGTCGCTGGGCGGCGCAGCCGTGCCAGAGACTGAAGTCTTAGATTTACGTCTCGCCAGCTTTCCCCAGCAGGCAGCTACTGCGCTGATTGAAGAAGATTTAAACAATGATTTACGGCTGAAAAAGGGTAAACCCCGCTATCGCCAGATGCTGATGCGTACCGCCGACAACCAGTGGCTGTGGTATCAGCGTTATCACCATATCGATATCGATGGTTTCAGCTTTGCCGCTCTGACTCGGCGAATTGCCGATATTTACAGTGCAAACGTCCAAGGCAGTGATCCCGGCCCTTCGCCTTTTACGCCATTCAGCGCTGTGGTCACTGAATATCTGGACTACCAGCAGTCAGCGGCTTATCAGCGGGACAGCCAATACTGGCAAGAGAAAGTCGCAACCTTACCGGCGGCGAACAGTCTGTCAGAACTGCCGCTGGCCGGGCAGGCCCCTGCCAGCGGACCGCTTCGCTGCACGCTGACACTGTCTGCAGCTGAGCTGGCACCGTTATACCACGCGACGGCAGCACAGCAACTGACAGAGACCGAAACTGCCGTGGCACTGGTCGCGCTGTGGCTGGCACGTCTGAGCGGTGGCTTACCCTACTGCGCCGGATTTATTTTTATGCGCCGTCTCGGCTCCGCTGCCCTCACTGCCAGCGGTCCGGTGATCAATGTGTTACCCATGGCGGTGGACTACCACCCGGACATTACTCTGGCAGAATTGGCCACTCGGCTGGCGCGGGAGATTAAAACCAACCGCCGCCATCAGCGTTTTAATTCCGAGCAGTTAATGCGCGAGGCTGGCCGCCACGGCGACAGCGCACCGCTGTATGGGCCAGTGATAAACGTCAAAATGTTTGATTATCAGGCCACGTTTGCTGGGATCTGTGCTGAAACCGAGCACCTGGCCTCAGGACCGGTACGCGATCTGGAAATCGCACTGTTCCCTGAGCAGAATGGCGCTCTGACCCTTGAACTGCTGGCAAATCCGCAGCGTTATACTGCTGTGCAACTGGATGCGCATCTGCAGCGGTTGCCGCCACTGATCACGCAATTTGGCCGACAGCCGGCACAAAAATGCGGAGAAGTTGAGATTGTTACCGAATCAGAGCGGCAACAGATAAGCGCTCTCAATCAGACTATTCATCCCCTGCCACCGGCAACCTTATTCAGTCTGTTACAGCAGCAGGCGCAGGCAACCCCACAGGCCCTCGCACTCTATGATAGGGACTGTCGCCTGACCTACCAACAGATGCATCAGCAAGTATTAACCTTGGCGCAACACCTGTCAGACGCCGGAGCCGGTCGTGGCGATATTATTGCAGTGGCTCTACCGCGTTCGGTGCGGTTATCACTGACCTTACAAGCTATCGTCGCCATTGGTGCAATCTGGCTACCGTTGGATACCGGTTATCCCGACCAGCGCCTGCAAATGATGCTGGAGGATGCGGCCCCAGTGCTAGTGGTCACCGAACCCGAACTGGAGGAACGTTTTGCGCAACTGAGTGCCGTGCCGTGTCTGCACTATGCTGGGCTGCTGCCAGCCTGTACGGCCCCGCAGACGTTTACATCACCGCGCCCCGAAGACGGTGCCTACTTGATCTACACCTCCGGCTCTACTGGCCGTCCAAAGGGCGTGCTAGTCAGTCATCAAGCCATCGTTAACCGGCTGTTATGGATGCAAGACAGCTATCCACTCAACGCCCATGATGTGGTGCTACAAAAAACACCATCGGGTTTTGATGTGTCGGTGTGGGAATTTTTCTGGCCGCTGATCACCGGTGCACAACTGATGATGGCACCGCCGGAGGCACACCGTGACCCAGAAATCCTGCTACAACTGATCCTGGATTACCGCATCAGTACCCTGCATTTTGTCCCTTCAATGCTATCGGCTTTCGTCAGTGCCCTTTGCACAGACAGTGCCGAGCGACTGCAGCATCAGTTGAAACAGGTGTTCTGCAGCGGTGAAGCCCTGCCTACTTCCCTGGCCCGTCACTGGCAGGCTCTCTGCTCGGTACCGTTCCACAATCTGTACGGACCGACAGAAGCGGCGGTGGATGTCAGTAGTTATCCAGCTTATGGTCCAGCCTTGACGGCAGTGACCGGTAATACCGTACCGATTGGCTATCCGGTGTGGAATACCGCTTTGCATATTCTCGATAATCGCTTACAGCCCCTGCCGATCGGTGTCGCTGGAGAGCTGTGGCTGAGCGGAGTTCAGCTGGCCATCGGCTATCTCGGCCGCCCCTCGCTGACGGCCTCGCGGTTCGTCGCCCTCCCCGGCGGCAATGGCGAACGGATGTACCGTACCGGCGATATTGTCCGTCGTCTCGAGAATGGTGCCATTGAATATCTGGGACGTAATGATGATCAGCTAAAGATCCGTGGACAGCGTATTGAGTTGACCGAGATCGATCACCAGCTACTGGCACTGCCTGGGGTAACCCAGGCAGTGACTCTGGCTCGTACATTGGGTAAAACAACTCAGACATTTGAAGACGCTCGTCAGTTAGTGGCCTATGTGATCGGTGATAATCTGCCAGATAGCCAACAGTTACGCGCCACGTTAGAAAAAATCTTACCGCCGCCGATGGTACCGGTCGCTATCGTTGAAATGGAGACATTCCCGCTGAGCCCCAACGGTAAGTTGGATCGCAATGCCTTGCCACTGCCCACCCTTAGCCGTGACACCCCGCAGCGGGCACCGGCACCTGGCCTCGAGACTCAGATTGCCCAAGCCTTCGCCGCACTGCTACAGCGTGACGATATTTCCGCAGAAAGTGACTTCTTTGCCCTCGGCGGTCACTCATTGCTTGCCATGCGCCTGGCAGCACAGTTGCGTCAACAGGTCGCACAGCCGGTGACTGTCGGACAGATTATGGTGGCCTCAACGGTAGAGAAACTGGCAGCGGTACTGACCGCACCGGACAGTGTGGATAGTCGGCACAGCGGGCGGGGTGAATTGCTACCCCTGCGTCAGGGAGAAGGACCGACGCTGTTCTGCTTCCACCCAGCCTCGGGCTTTGCTTGGCAGTTCAGCATCCTTAATCGCTATCTTGATCGCCGTTGGTCAATAACCGGCATTCAATCTCCCACTGCTCAAGGTGCCCTGGGTCGCAGTCAGAATATTGAGCAACTCTGTGATGCCCATCTGCAACAGGTCCGGGCGCAGCAACCCCACGGCCCTTATTATTTTATCGGGTATTCCTTGGGAGGCACCCTGGCTCAGGGGATCGCCGCACGTCTGGAAGCAGCCGGTGAAACGGTGGCTTTCCTCGGGTTACTGGATACCTGGCCACCGGAATCTCAGCGCTGGCAGGAGCGTCAGGGAGAGGCTCAGACCGATCCACAGGTGTTAGAAGAGGTGGAGCGGGAACGGCAGGCCTTTATGGCCAGCCAGCGTACCCAAGCGGGAGAAGAGATGGCGGAAATGTTCGACACCATCAGTGCCAATTACGCCAATGCGGTGCGCTTATTGGCCACAGCACGCAGCGCCGTGTTTCATGGCAAGGCAACGCTGTTTGTGGCAGAAAAAACCCGCCAGCCAGAAATGAACGCTGCAATAAGCTGGGCTCCTTTCCTACCTGACACTGAGGTGATTCCGGTGAATTGTTGTCACGCGGAGATCTTTGCGCCAGCCGTCTTCGATGAGATTGGCCCGCAACTGGCCCGTCGCTTGTCAGTACTGCTGCCCTAAGCCGTAATTTCCCCCAGCGGTACGATGCCGCGGGGGGAATTATCAGCGACCGACCGGGATCACCAGCGGCGTGCCCGCGACGGGGTCGCTGATAATCACCGACTTAAGACCGTAGACCTGCTCTATCAGTTCCGCCGTCACAATCTCCTGCGGTTTCCCCTGCGCTACAATTTTCCCGTCGCGCATGGCGATCAGATGACCGGCATAACGGCAGGCATGATTCAGTTCGTGTAGCACCACCACCAGTGTACGGCCATGCTGTCGGTTGAGATCGCGCATCAATTCCATCAGTTCTATCTGATGACTGATATCCAACCAGGTAGTAGGTTCATCCAGTAACAGTAACGGCGTCTGCTGCGCCAACACCATGGCAATCCATGCCCGCTGCCGCTGGCCGCCAGATAAGGTCTCTACGCTTTGATCCGCCAAAGACTCAATACGGGTCGCTTTCATGGCCTGCTCGACCGCCTGCTGGTCAGCGATAGAAGGACGGCTGAACAGGCTCTGCCACGGATAGCGCCCGCGAGACACTAGCTCGCGGACAGTAATGCCAGCCGGCGTCATCGGGGACTGTGGCAGTAATCCCAGTTGTCGAGCAATGGCTTTGGTCGCGTATTCCTTTATATCTCGGTCATTCAGCAGTACCCGTCCGGACTGTGGCGTTATAAGACGGCTCAGAGTGCGTAACAGTGTTGATTTACCACAGGCATTAGGACCGATAATCACGGTGATTTCACCGGCCGGGATCTGTACCGATAGGTCGTCAATAATAATTTTTTGATCGTATCCCAGCGTCAGATGTTCTGTTGCCAGTGGCGATAAGCTGTCGGTCATTTTCGACGCGCCTCCTTGAACAGTAATCCCATTAAATACACTCCTCCTACACTGACGGTAACCACCCCTACTGGCAGTTGGTAGGGGATAAACAGATGGCTGGCCAGATAATCCGCGGTGCTTAGCAGCACTGCGCCGCACAGAGCGCTAAGGAGGAGTGAATGGGGTCGCCCGCCGCCCAACCGTTCGGCAATCCGTGGCGCGATCAGCGCCACAAAAGAGACCGGCCCGATCAGCGCGGTAGACACTGCGGTGAGTATGACCCCGCAGGCCATTAACGTCAGTCGGCTACGATGGGCAGGGACCCCTAGCGCGACGGCCATATCGTCCCCCATCTCCAGTAATCGTAAACGTCTGACCAGGCTGGCGGTCACCAGTAGCGTCAGCAGGATCATCATAGCCACCGCAGGCAGCATCTTCCAACTGATACCGTTCAGTGAACCTGCACTCCACAATCCTGCCGATAGCGCAGTTTCCAAGCTGGTATTGGTCATCAGCCAGCTGTTTAAGGACATCAACAACGCACGGATACCGATACCAATCAGGATCAAGCGGAAGGTGGTGATCCCCTGCCGCCAAGAAAATAGAAATACCACAACAGCGGTCATCAGCCCCCCGACCAGAGCCGCCAGGGCTAACAGTGACGGTTGGCCCGGTAGCCATACCATCACCAGTAACACCGCGGAGAATGCGCCGGTGTTAAAACCGAGGATATCTGGGCTTCCCAGCGGATTTCGTAATAACGACTGAAACAAGGCACCGCTCACAGCCAGTGCCGCCCCGGTCATCAGGGCTGCTAACAAGCGTGGCAGACGCCACTCACTGACCACCAGCATAATGCCTTTCGGCGCTTCACCAGTGACTACCTGCCATAATTGTGCTGCGCTCAGAGAGAGCGTGCCCCGGGTGAGGGTCAGAAAACAGATTGCCCCTATCACCACTAGCAGCATCACAAGGTTGCGGGTCATACTGTCTCCCGTGACAGACGTCGGGCCAGTAATATCAATACTGGTGCGCCGATAAGCCCAGCCACTACCGATACCCGTAACTCCCCCACCACCAAAAAGCGGCCGAGAATATCCGCGGTCAGTAGCAGACAGGGGGTCACCAGTAGGGTGACCGGCAGCATCCGCCGATGGTCAGCACCGATAAGAAAGCGGGCCAGATGCGGCGCCATCAGACCAATAAACGTGATAGGGCCAGTTAGGGCGGTTGCCGCACCAGACAGCAGTGCGACGGCCCCTAGCCCCAACATCCGGGTACGGGTCACCCGGGTTCCGAGGCTGGTCGCCAGTTCATCCCCCATACTCAAATTATTGAGGGCCGTGCCCATGGATAAGGTGATCAGACTGCCAGCAACCACCGCGGGGGTCAGTATCTGTAAGGCGCTAAAGCCACGAATATCCAATGAGCCACTTAGCCAGAAACGGAGATGATCATAAATATCAGGGTTCATCAGGGACAGTCCATTGGTCAGTCCTTCCAGTACTGCCGCTAGTGCTACACCGGCCAGAGTGAGTCTAAGGGGTGAAGCATGGCTGCCCGCCGCCGCACCGGTTACGCTGATAATAAGCAGAGCTATCAGTGCTCCGCTGAAAGCAAAGCCCAACCAGACCAACGGTGAGGCGGCGCCGGTCAAGAGCAGCCCGAGAACAATGGCGAAAGAGGCCCCGGCGTTGATCCCTAAAATTCCGCTATCTGCTAGGGGGTTACGGGTGAGGGTTTGCAGTAAGCTGCCGGAAAGCCCAAGGGCAACCCCAGCGACCAGGCCCGCCAAGGTGCGGGGCAAACGGGAATAACGTATTAAGGTACAATTTTGTGATAGACAGTCAGCTCCGCCGAACAGCGCCTGCCAGCTATCGCCAAAGGGAATAGATTTTGCCCCCACCAGCAGGCTGATCACCATCAGTCCGGCGAGTAGAAGTGTGAGTACACCGATTAAAAGAGATAGACGCATAACGTAACAGGCCTCAAGACAGTCTCTGCAGGTCAGTGGCTGAATAGACGCTGTAAGGTGTCCAGCAGGTGACTGGCACTGTAATAATCCATACGGAAGTTATCATTACCCAACGAATAGACCTGTTTATCCCGCACGGCTGCCGCCTGCATCAGAAAGCGGTTATTCTGTACTTGCTGCACGGCTTGTTCCCCGCTGGCAAACAACAACCAACTTTTTCCGTTCAGCCCCTCAGCGACCTGCTCACCACTCAGCTGAATAATATCCTCGCGCTGGCCCATACTGGTGTTACCGCGCACCGTCTCCGGCGGCACCGCTAGGCTGAACCCCAGTTCCTGTAGCAATTTTCCTTGGGCTGACGCCGCCGTCCAGAGATTGACCTCACGGCCCTCACCGTTCCACACCATTGCCGAGACCGGCTGTGGTGGCAGGGCTAACCGTGGCTTAAGCGAACTGACACGCTGTTCAAAACCGGAAATTCTCTCAGTCGCCTGCTGTTCATGGCCGGTTGCCTGCCCAAGCAAAGTGATGATCTGCTGCCAGCTTTTATCCGCGTAGTTAACTACCAGCACCGGCGCAATCGCCTGCAGCTGACTGAGCTGCCGTATCGCGCTGTCATAGCCGCTGCTGCTGACAATGATTAAATCTGGAGCCGCGGCGGCCACACTCTCGGCACTGACTTCACCAATGTATAGACGCTGGACATCACGCTGGCGTGCAATATCCCCCCACTGACGCAAAAAACCCTGATTATCGGCAAAGCGGCTATCCGGAGCGGTGGCCCCACTGGCCACCACCGGGGCATCGATAGCCAGTAAGCTCCCGGTCAGGGTGACACTGGTCGAGACAATTCGCTGCGGGGGCTGGTTCAGGGTGAGGGTTTCACCGTCATTACTGACTGCCCTGGGCCAGCCTTGTGCTGCGCTGGCCTGTCCCATTACGCTAAATAATAGCCATAGCAGCCCTATCCACCGCGCTTTCTGTCCTGACAACATGATGATTTCTCCGTTTCTTTGCGCCTTCGGTTTTCTCTACAACCGGAAAAAGGTGGCAGACTCTCCGATTGACAGTTTGCTGCGTTCCGGTTAGTTTACCCAATAATACAAATGATAATCATTCTTAATCACCTTATCATTCAGGATTTTATTATGGTAGAAAAGGATCGGATTGAAAATCCCTGTTTTCATGAATTTCCCTCCCTCGGTGGGCGTTTTCTGTTTACCTCGCCACACAGAAGCTTGTTAACCGACGGGTGTTTCCGAAGATTGCCGCAACCACTGGCCGGCTATCAGGCGTCTGATGGCTTTCCTCCAGAGATAGCTGATGCGTTACACCAGGCACGGGCATCGGGGATCGGCCATCCAGTAGTGGTTGGGGCGATCCCCTTTGACCCGCAGCAACCTGCGGAGTTATTTATTCCTCAACATACCCGCTATATTGAACGCACACAGCTGGTGGCCGTGGCCGAGAATAGCAATACCGCCAAGGGACCAACGGCTGCGGCCTCACGTCTGATCCCCGCACAACCCGAGTTTATGGCGATGGTCAGTGAGGCTGTCGCCGCGATGGAACGGGGCGAGGCAGAAAAAGTGGTGCTGTCGCGACTGCGGGAAATCGACTGTACAGAGACTGTGGACAGTGACGTATTGATGTCACAGTTGGTACGTCAGAATCCACACAATTACCATTTTCATGTACCGCTGAGCAGTGGCGCTGTACTGGCTGGGGCTAGCCCGGAATTGTTAATCAGCAAGCATGGTAGACAGTTTAGCTCCTGTCCGCTGGCGGGGTCTGCGGGACGTCACCCTAACCCACTACAGGATAAAGAGACCGGCCATCAACTGCTGCACTCAGAAAAAGATCGCCGTGAACATCAGTTGGTCACTGATGCTATGCGCCAGACATTGCAACCGATCAGCGACAGCCTGAGCGTTCCCTCAACACCACGCTTGGCGAGTACCGCCAGTCTTTGGCATCTGGCCACCGACATCGAAGGAACCCTGAAATCCCCCCAACAGACGGCGCTATCACTGGCACTGTTACTGCATCCCACCCCGGCCCTGAGCGGTTTCCCGCATCAGCAAGCCCTAGCATTGATCCACTCGCTAGAACCTTTCAACCGTGGGATGTTTGGTGGCATTGTCGGCTGGTGTGATGACCAAGGGAATGGGGAATGGGTCGTCACTATCCGTTGCGCCACGGTGCAGGCACAGCGTCTGACTCTATTTGCCGGCGCAGGCATCATTCCGGCCTCTGACCCTTTATCTGAATGGCACGAAACCGGTATTAAACTCAGCACCATGCTACGGGCTGTAGGCTGTAACCAGGAGATAACCCAATGATTGTTCCTTATACCCGTTGGCCCGACGATCTGGCCACCTGCTATCGCCGTAAGGGTTACTGGCTCGATCTGCCACTGACCGATATCAGCGACCGGCAGCGTAATAATCCGGCTGTAGCCATCCGCGATCAGCAGACGGTATTGACTTATCAGCAGTTGGCGACGAACAGTGATCAGCTGGCTGCCTGCCTGCAACGTGCCGGCCTGAAAAAAGGGGATACTGCCTTAGTACAATTAGCCAATCAGTGTGAATTTTATGTGGTGTTTTTCGCGCTACTGAAACTAGGGGTAGCCCCGGTGAATGCCCTGTTCAGCCATCAGCGCAGCGAACTGCTCGCTTATGCGCAACAGATAGACCCAGTATTACTGATTGCCGACCGACAGCATCCGCTATTTCAGGATGAACAATTTCTGACGCAGTTTACACAACAGGTGCCCTCTCTACGTCAGGTTTTTATGCACCACGCCCTGCCTGGCGACCAAAGTCTGGCTGATGCCAGCCAGTGTCCGGCTGAAAATTTCAGGGCTGACCCGTCAGCCGCGGATGAGGTCGCGTTTTTCCAGTTGTCCGGCGGCAGTACCGGCACACCAAAACTGATCCCACGCACCCATAACGATTATTACTACAGCATCCGTGGTAGCGTTGAGATCTGTGGCTTTGACCGTGATACCCGTTACCTCTGTGCCTTGCCTGTTGCCCATAACTATCCGATGAGTTCCCCCGGCTGCTTAGGGGTATTTTATGCCGGAGGGCTAGCAGTGATGGCCAATGACCCAAGCGCTACGATCTGTTTCCCACTGATTGAACAGCATGCGATTACAGTCACGGCGTTAGTCCCCCCGGCAGTTAGCCTTTGGCTACAATCGGTGGCCGAACTCGGTCACGCGCGCCCCTTGGCATCGCTAAAACTCCTACAGGTCGGAGGCCAGCGCCTCAGCGAAGCTCTGGCCACTCGGGTGGTGAACGATATCGGCTGTCAGTTACAGCAGGTGTTCGGCATGGCAGAAGGTCTGGTGAACTATACCCGCCTTGATGATCCGCTGTCGGTGATCCTCACCACCCAAGGACGACCAATTTCACAGGATGATGAGATCTGTATCGTCGATGAACAGGGTATGCCGGTGCCGCTAGGCGAAACCGGACGACTCATGACCCGTGGTCCCTATACCTTCCGCGGATATTACTGTCAGCCGGAATACAACAATCGCTGTTTTGATGAGCACGGCTTTTACTGCTCCGGCGATCTGGTGTCCTTGACTCCTGACGGCAATATTTGCGTACAGGGGCGTGAGAAAGATCAGATTAACCGCGGCGGTGAAAAAATTGCCGCCGAGGAGATAGAAAATCTGCTGCAACGCCATCCGCAGATCATCCATACCGCGCTGGTCTCCATGAGCGATGAACTGATGGGTGAAAAGAGTTGCGCCTTTATCGTCGCCACGATGCCACTTAAACCGGCTCAGTTGCGCCGCTATTTACGCGAACAAGGAGTCGCGGAATTCAAACTTCCTGATCGGGTGGTTCAGCAGCAATCCCTGCCTCTGACACCGGTAGGTAAAGTCGATAAGAAAGCCCTACGCCACTGGCTGGCACAACAACAAACGCAACCGGAACAGGCCCGGTAAACGGAGTTTTTATGAGTATCCCGAACGCTGAATCTTACCCACTGCCACAGGCAGACGAACTGATAGCGAATAAAGTCAATTGGCCTTTCGAGCCTGGACGGGCAGCTTTATTGATCCACGATATGCAGAACTATTTCCTGAAATTTTGGGGTTCCGATAGCTCGTTGGTGAGTCAGGTTGTCGCTAATATCGCTCGCCTGCGCCAGCAATGTGATGCACTGGGTATCCCTGTATTTTATACCGCCCAGCCAGCCCAACAGAGTGCAGAAGACCGCGCACTGCTCAACGATATGTGGGGACCGGGTTTGAATCGTCACCCGCAGGAGCAGCAGGTAGTGGCCGAACTAATGCCACGACCAGAGGACAAGGTACTGACCAAATGGCGCTACAGTGCTTTTCAGCGCTCTTCGCTGGAACAGCAACTAAAAGAGTTGGGCCGCGACCAGTTATTGATCACCGGCGTTTATGCGCATATCGGCTGCTTGACGACGGCCACCGATGCCTTTATGCGCGACATTAAGCCCTTTATGGTAGCGGATGCACTGGCGGATTTTAGCCGGGACGATCATCTGATGGCGCTAAAATACACCGCTGGCCGCTGTGGTAAGGTGGTGTTTTGCGAGGAATTACTGCTGTTACCAAGCAGTAAATCGGCCCTCAGGGAATTAGTACTGCCATTACTGGAAGATGATGATCATCCCCAAGACGATGATAACCTAATCGATTATGGCCTGGATTCAGTACGGGTGATGGCCTTGGCCGCACGCTGGCGTCAGGCAATCCCGACGATGGATTTTATGACGTTAGCAAAACAGCCTTCAATTGATGGCTGGTGGGCGCTACTGTCACAGGGAGACCAGCGATGATCCCAGGTCAGGATTTTAGCGGCAAGATTGTCTGGGTGACCGGCGCCGGCCAAGGAATTGGCTATCATACGGCGCTGGCCTTCCATAATGCTGGCGCTGAGGTCATCGGGTTTGATCTGCGTTTTCCGCAACCGAAGATGCCGTTTCGCTGTGAAATCTTGGATGTCGCCGAGCCGCAGCAGGTGCGGACTTGCTGCCAGAAGGTGTTGGCGGAGATCCCGCGTCTCGACGTGCTGGTGAATGCCGCCGGGATCCTGCGGATCGGTGATACCGATCAGCTCAGTTTTGCCGACTGGCAGGCCTGCCTGAACGTCAATGCTGGCGGTGCCTTTAACCTGTTTCAGCAAACCCTGCCCCAATTCCGGGCGCAGCAACAGGGGGCAATTGTGACCGTCGCCTCAAATGCCGCCCATGCGCCACGTCTGGGGATGTCAGCCTACGGGGCCTCGAAAGCCGCATTACGCAGCCTCTGTTTAACGGTGGGGTTGGAAATGGCACCGCACGGGGTACGCTGTAATATCGTCTCGCCTGGCTCCACGGATACCGATATGCAGCGGAGTCTGTGGCACACACCGCAGGCGGAGCAGCAGACGATTGAGGGTTTTCCAGAACAATTTAAGCTCGGCATACCACTAAAGAAGATTGCGCAGCCGCAGGAGATTGCCAATACCATCCTGTTCCTCGCCTCTGACCAAGCGAGCCACATTGTCTTGCAAGATATCGTGGTCGATGGCGGTGCGACCTTGGGAGCCTGATCATGACGGTGTTATGGAAACGCCCTATCAGCCTAGATGCCCTCAACGCCTTAGGGCAACAGTGCTTGGTCAGTCATTTAGGGATCCGCTTTACCGAGGTGGGCGATCAGCACCTGTTGGCAATGATGCCGGTGGATGAACGTACCCGACAGCCCTTTGGCCTATTACATGGCGGAGCCTCAGTGGTGCTAGCGGAATCGATGGGATCCTTGGCCGGTTGGCTGACCTGTGAGGAAGGCTATGCGGTTGTGGGGATCGAGGTCAGTGCCAGTCATCACCGGGCAGTCACCGGCGGGGAAGTGACAGGTAGGTGCTATCCGTTACATCTCGGGTCCCAACTCCAGGTCTGGCAGACGGAGATCCGTAACCCGCGTGGTAAGTTATGCTGTACCGCTCGCCTGACCCTATCGATACAGGGATGATCGTTAGCCATAAAAAAACCGGGCAATAAGCCCGGTTCTGGTTTCGCTATCACACGAAGGATCCTTGACGATCAACGCTGATAGATGATTTCCACACCTTCATCATCGTCTTCGTCCCAGTCATCCCAGTCTTCATCATCTTCTTCTTCCACTGCCGCGCTGTTCTCCAGCGTCTCACGATGGTAGTCGTCCCACATGAATTCGACTTTTTCAGGCTGTTTCTCTTCGAGCTCTGCTTCCTTCGGATTCGCATTAATAAAGCTCATCACGTCCCAGCACAGGGCATTTACACCGTCACGGCTGGCAGCAGAGATCAAGTAGTACTTATCTTCCCAGCCCAGCGCTTCTGCAATCGCTTTGGCACGGCTTTCGGCTTCTTCTTTATCCAGCAGGTCAGTTTTATTGAATACCAACCAGCGCGGCTTCTGGTACAGCTTATCGCTGTATTTTTCCAGCTCACCGAGAATAATCCGTGCGTTCTCTACTGGGTCAGACTCATCGATAGGCGCAATGTCGATCAAGTGTAACAGAACGCGGCAACGCTCCAGGTGTTTCAGGAAGCGGATCCCTAAACCGGCACCGTCAGCAGCGCCTTCGATAAGCCCTGGGATATCTGCCACCACAAAGCTCTGCTCATGGTCCATACGGACTACGCCTAGGCTCGGTACCAGAGTGGTAAATGGATAATCGGCCACTTTCGGTTTTGCGGCGGAGACAGAACGGATAAAGGTTGATTTACCGGCATTCGGTAGGCCCAGCATACCAACGTCTGCCAGCAGCATCAGCTCCAGCTGCAGGTCACGTTTCTCACCTGGGGTGCCCATGGTTTTCTGGCGTGGAGTACGGTTCACAGAGGATTTAAAGCGGGTATTCCCCAAACCGTGCCAGCCACCTTTCGCCACCATCAGACGTTGTTCGTGACGAGTCATATCGCCCATGGTTTCACCGGTATCTTGATCGATGATACGGGTACCGACCGGTACTTTGACGACCACATCTTTACCGCGCTTACCGGTGCAGTCACGACTCTGGCCGTTCTGGCCACGCTCTGCACGGAAGGCTTTTTCAAAGCGATAGTCAATCAGGGTATTCAGGTTCTCGTCAGCCACCAGCCAAACGTCACCACCATCACCGCCGTCGCCACCATCCGGGCCACCTTTAGGGATATATTTTTCCCGACGGAAGCTGACGCAACCATTACCGCCGTCGCCGGCTACCACCAGGATTGTCGCTTCATCAACAAACTTCATCTTTCTTCTCCGTCACTCTTGCGCCTGCAGCGTTATCGCTCTGCAAACGGGCCCGCCAGGGTCGGCTCTGCTGACCTGCGGCGGATAAGACCGGCAATATCGTCGGTCATTTTGAATTCTTGGGTATTTCTCAGTTTACAGCATTCTGCCCAGGGATGCGGGGTTTCTGGTGCATACCGCAGAATGTAAAAAGCCCCGCACAAGCTGCGGGGCTTTAATTCGGTAAGTCAGGCTGCCAGAAGACGGCCCGGGTCTTGCCCTAATTACTCAGCAACGATGCTGACGTATTTACGGTTATCAGGACCTTTAACTTCGAATTTGATCTGACCGTCTGCAGTGGCAAACAGGGTGTGGTCACGACCACAACCTACGTTAGCACCAGCGTGGAACTTAGTTCCGCGCTGACGAACGATGATGCTACCCGCCAGTACAGTTTCGCCGCCAAAGCGTTTTACGCCCAGACGTTTTGCGTTGGAATCGCGACCGTTACGTGTGGAGCCGCCAGCCTTTTTATGAGCCATTTGTCAAATCTCCTATTAAGCGCTGATGCCA
>Ga0157364_1001425_pt1 | contig 20306 bp, 11 predicted proteins | sample AttsexASBM2_FD_111476 | JGI IMG/M metagenome (GOLD analysis project Ga0157364, IMG submission 111476) | Fungus gardens microbial communities from leaf cutter ant in Ribeirão Preto, State of São Paulo, Brazil - Atta sexdens ASBM2 | ecosystem: Host-associated > Fungi > Mycelium > Unclassified ...
AAAATTAATAAAGTTAAGTTAAAAGTTGAAGGAATAAAAAATTAACTTAACGTAAGTTAGGTCAATATTGAATTAATTTAAATTAAAAAAGGAGTTAATTTTGAAAAATTTATTTTTTAGATCAAAATTGTCCTAAAATTTTAAAAAATTTTTCTTTTCTTAAAATGAGATTATATAACTACAATTAGATTATTAAGTAAATTTAATTTTTAATTTTTTTATTCACATGTGATAAATTTGCATTAGATTGCTGATGTGCTTAAAGCGCATGGGAATTAATGGCTTCGGCACACCAGCGCGATTTGCGACTTGCAGATAACAAGATAGGTTTTTAGGTTTTTACTTTTTAATAAATCTTAAGCCATAAGAAATTGACCAATTACAATCGAATGCAAAAAGAATATTTGATTGTAATTGGTCAATTTCTTATGACTTAAGGCTTAAAACTATTGTAGATCCGAACTAAGGCATAAGGCATAATCGCATAAACCAATCAGAGAGCGGTATTAGCATCTTAAGAAATTACTTAAGATAGTCTTAAAATCTGAACAGATTACAAATATACGCCCTTAGTCTTATTATATCTTATTATTTTTCTAAGATATTTGAGATAAAAAAATTTTTTAATTTAAAAGAAAAGTTAAAAAGTTAACGTTTAAAAGTAACTTAGTTAAGTTAAAATGTAATATATTTAAAATTAACTACGTTAAATTAAAGTTATTAACTTTTTTTTTAACTTTTAATGTTTTAACTTTAAGTTACTATCCGACTCTGATATTCATGTAATAATGTTTTGAAAAGAGGTGTAATTCCTTAAATGATTTAGATAAGTTACTGAAATAACGGATTTTGAATGGAATTTCCCAACAACGTTACGAGATTAAATTAAGACTTTGGTCATGTGGCCATCGAACCAATTCGAGGTCGATAAGAAATAGAAGAATTTCTCAAGTCACGCCAAGTCATTCCCTTGTAATTACATGTACCGCATGTCCAATAGGAGGTCCATGTATCGACAATTAGAGCATTTCGGCTTCTCATTTAACGGCCCCTCGATTGATTCGGATAAGTCCTGTAGCATTTTTTCTTTCATTATCTTTTTAATGATCAGTCGCATTGAATTCACGAATCCAATCGAGAGTACGCGTAATGACTTTGGAGAATATCGTTTACAATGCTGAAATAAAATATAATGACGCGTTTGCATAATTCAGAAAACAAATATCGACTTGCTTTATTAATTAGTTAAATTCAGTCGTTTGTAGGCTTTATTCTATAGCATTGTTTTTATTATCGAAAATAAATATATATTTCTTTGACAATCGATTAATAATTAAATTTCTAAATAATTTTTAATTTATATTATAAAAAAATGTTAGGATTAATTATTGTATCAGTAAAAATTTAAAGATAATATATTTTTTTTTCGAATAGTAAAGATTAAGATAACGTTTTTAGCACAGTTGATACTTTTCTCTTTCTTTCATGATAAAGATAGCATTATAATTAGATTATTAGCGGCTATAGAGTGTAATAAGCGTTAATGCTTTATGGAGATTAGAATCCTTTCTCCTTTGGAAGCAACAGCAGGTCTCATACTTTCGTTCTCCTTTAGATCGACGAAGATCCGTGAGGACGTCGGAACATTCAACCTCGAATCGCAGAATCTTTCTCGGCGCGTTCCTCGCAATTATCACGGCACCCGCATCGATAGTAATTATATACATGAGTTCAGTATCAGCAGTGCCAATCACGAATACATTATTCATAAACAGAAACAACACTCGGTGCTTGCCACTGGTTGCAAGTGTCGAGACATGAATACATGACGCAAAAAACGATACATTTTTCATAAAAATATAAATTAAATAAACTATTTCAGCTTAATTCGATAAAATATGAAAATAAAAAGCATTTGTTGATTTTGATATTTGAAAAGAAACCAAATTTGTGACAATAGATTGTACCAAATTGATTGTGCTAATAGTAAAACTGAAAATGATAACGTTTTGATTAAACTCATCCTCTGTTAGTGATATTATTTCGTTGTATGACAAAAATTCTTTTTGCATCTGTGTGGAATGTAAAAAGATAAGATCACTTAGCGGAGACTTTGGGAAAAACTGTTGGGGTTTCATAAATTGTGACGGTCGCGACAGTCGGTGCGAGCGTTACAGGGAAAAGCATATTAATTAATTGCCAGATAAAATTGCCATCTGCGATACCATCTCACAATTCTTGCTTGAATCGTGCACTTCTATTGCGGCATGATATTAAATCATGGACTTCTCTTGTCAGTCGCCTTTTAACTCTTCTAATTGAGTGATTAACAGCAACTTCTTGTTTCTCGTGTTACGAAACTTATTTGTTGAAAAATGTGTCTCATTCAAAATGTTACATATATACCGATGATTTTCATGTCATAAGGGCAGCATCAATGTGTTTCACTTTCTATTGTAAATTCACTATCATTATTACGACAATGGCAATAATTACATGCTGAATTCAAGTTCCCAAGGAAGCAGTTATTAGACTCTATTCTCTTTCGTTTGTCTTCTTGCTGTTGATTTCCCAAACTACAATTCAGAATGATACTTTACACTTGTGTCGATAATATCATGTTGAAAATGTAGAAAACATTTCCGGAAGGGGATCTCATAACAAAAATAATAATTCTATTCCCGACTGGATTATTTAACTGGCTTAAACGTTAATTAACATTCTTTAATGACTTCTTCGATTTAAAGCCGCGAACCAATTAGCTCAATCTTCGGACGTAACTAGCCCTATTAAGTTCGGTCTGTTCACAAACGCGATAACAGATAATTGCGCTCTACTTATAAGTATTGCAAGTTTTGCAACAACCACTTTGCGATATCGCACTGTGCGCTCGTAGTGCCATCCATTGGAACAGAACTTCCGCGTGGCGTGTTAAGAAAAAAAAAAGAGAAGGAGTCTCGAGCGAGACGAGAATGATGAGAATACGTATCTCAAACCTTCGAGGACGCGGTTATTGAGAAAGAAGTTCACTTGATGATCATCGGTCGCTCCGGGCTGCTGCGTGGACCAAGATACGACGAAGGACACACCTGGTGTGCGAGGATGCGGAACGATTCACTTGGCTTCGCCGTGCGTTATATCTAACTTATAGATTCTGTTGCGGGACACCTTTTACGTTGGCATCACTCATCGCGATTTTAATCCAGATGCCTATTACGTAATTCCGCGCGATTTTTCCTGATTTGATTATGCCGCGCCCCTTTGGCATCGTCGTCCTCGTCCTCGCCATCGTCATCGTCGTTTGTCCATAACTGCGAATACAGTTACTTCTCGAAGATCGAATAATCTATTCACCTGAACGCGATCTACTTCCTGCGCAGGAGATCACGAACAGTCTAAATGAAATTGATTTTTTGCCGAGATATTAGATTGACGAGAAATAAGTTTTGTATATCTCCGAAAAAAAATTTATAAGAAAAAATTATTTTAATCGATAGTTCTATTATTGTAGCTTACATTTATGTTTTTATTTTATAAAAACATTTATATACAATAGTTGACATATAAAATCAACGTTTCGGAATTTATTTGCTTAATTGCAAAATTGGCATTATAATAATTAAAATTTTTGTAATATCTCTTTAACCAAGCGACGCAATCGCTAAAGATATAAGAATAAAATAGAAGTATAGAACAAACCGTGTGACGTCACTACATTTAGTGTAATTCCGGCAAATACGCCGCGCTGGGATTTACGCCGCAGAAGTCAGAAAAAAGAAGGAGGTAATTTTCCCGCAACTACTCTGTTACATGTCTTTATGTTATATTAATATTGTGTAATATTGTGTATATTTCAGTTTCTTACTGTTAATATTAATGAAATTATTATGAGTTCAATCTATTTGTCACTGTAATAAGTAACGCCATCATAAATTAAAATCTACATAAAATGATTGTAGGACGTGTAAAAGACTTAATGGTGACTATTTCGTGATACATACATGTAGTGAAATAGTAAAGCATGTTGTATAGAAAAATACAAGTATTTTGCTTTCGTATTCTTTGTTTAATTTGTTGTCTTCTATATCCCTATTTGAGATATATGGATATATTTTTGATGAGGGATTTATGCCCAAAACGTACAAAATGCGCAGATTGAATTCGGTACACTAATAAACACATTATATGAAATATGTATGTTATGTCATAACATTTGTAATATATGTAGGAAGATTGTAATTATTATTTATTATTTTATATACATATTTATCATTCTTATTCCTTAATAAAAAAACTTTATAAACGCTCGAATTTTATAAATTATTGTGTCAGTTTACGTCTTATTTATGTGCATTATTTGTAAATTTTTTTATGAGCCATATATACTACCCCCTCCTCCTATGAGTAGCCATATATTTCACTCCTATAGGATATACGGCAAAAATGCAAAGGTTTAAAAAAGTTCAGTTTTTAATACGAAATATAAATATTTTGGATTTCTAATATTTTTTTCATAGTAGTAAACAGTACGAGTACAACATTTTTATTGATATAGTTCGTTTACTTTAAACATAGTAAATAATACTTAATAAATTAAGTTTTTGATAGATGCGGTGTATATACCGGAGTTACCCTATATTTGTGTCTCTATTAAGTTTGCGGCGTAATTTTATTTGGAATTTTTACGTGAATAAATTTTTGATTCAAAATTATCTAGCAATTAGAACTACAATAAAAAATTCAATAACATCTTTCTTATATAATGTGTCGATATAATTATTTGATTGCAACTAATTTGAATAAAATTGATGTAGTCAATATCGAGACATCGAAATTATGAAATTATCGCATTTACATTTATATTAATGCAGAAATTAAAAAAAATGTTATGATATATTGTCTTGTAGAGCATTTCATGTCAAACGATACATACGAATACTTTATGAATTTATGCGCAACATTCAAAGCATCATGTTATCAATATTTATAACGAATAAATAAACAACTTTACATACTAAGCAGTTCGATGGTTAAAAAAATATACTATGTATCAATTTTAAAGCATATAAAATATTCTATTACGAAATTAACAATGATGTTATATGCTGTTTTAAGTTTTATACTAATTAATGTATGAATGTTTTTTTTTTTTATTAAAATTGCATTAATATTAATACTAACATAATTTTTGCGTAACTTTAAATTAGTTACATTGAAAATCGCTTTATTTAACTAGAATATTTATTTTTTTCAAAATATGTATTTTTCTGCTTTAAAATTTACTGCTTTAAAATTTAATCTACAGATTCAGTGAGGCGAACGATATAGACGAGTTTAGAAAAAGAGACCAATCGGAACGAAATCACTACATTTTTTAATTATGGTCAAAGATTAATCATAGCAATAACAATAATTATATTAGAATTTTCGAATTTTAAACAATAGAAAAAGATAAATATAGTAGACTAATGAGAATCAGCAACGATAAATTATTTAGTGAACAATCAATAATCAGATGTTAGATTAATGTATTCTTTATTTTGAACATTTCAACTCTTTTTGGAGTCTTCTTCAGCAAGAATGATACAAATATAATTAGCTCACATGTCCATAATTTTTAAGTCACTCGCAAATTGAAAAATGCAGCGTTGTTAATCATCATGGAACATGAAGCATTACATTGAAACTTTATTGAACATGTTAAAAAGTAGAAATGTTAAAATCAAATATAAAGATCACACATTTTTAGAACACAAGTTCATGTACGACGACGTGTCACTCAACATTCAAAGCTTCTTTGTCAATTTGCGAGTAACTTAAACATTATGGACGTGTGACCTAATTATACTTGTATCATTCTTGCTGAAGAGAACTCCAAAGAGAGTTGAAAATAAAGAAGACATTAATCTAACATCTAATTATTGATTGTTCACTAAATAATTGCGTCGTTCCTGACTCTCATTAGCCTACTATATTTATGTTTTTATATTAATCATAGCAATATGGAATAAGTGAGATTGATATAAACCCATCGTATAATTTTCATTGTATTGTTTTATTATAATACATCTCCTAATCAAGTTCCTAGTATCAAGAATTTTATAATATTAATATAATTTTATAATATAATATTGAGACTTCCACGGGTGTTTTCTATATAAAGATTATGTATTTCGCGGGTTTTTTCCGTGTCCAGAGAAATATCAGACTACTTCTCACCCTGATAAAGTGGACTGCATGGTTCATGAAACGTTGACATTCCAAGAATGGATCTGGACACGGAGGCAATCCGCGAAACGCATAATCTTTATCAAGAATTTTATTTATCATTTTACTTTATTGAAACCATTTTATTTTATTAAGCAAAAATTTTTTTTTTTATATAAATGCAATTCAGGAGAAACAAAAGTTTGAAATATTATCTTGATAGATTTACGAGTCCGCTCTCTGCAATCGATACGAGCCTCTTTTAATCCGTATTAAATTCTGTCGTAGACGCATGAATCTCGCGAGATCGCGTTCGAGAATGAAGGGACGGGAAGCTTGGAAAACGAGTCCTGTACGCGATCGGGAGGAGGCAGGCGGCAGTAAGCATTCCTGCACGTCATCGTGTCCGCCCAGTGGCTCCGCCGAATCGCGGGGGACTCCTTATATAATTAACCATTAAATTATAAGTTTGGCTATCGAACCGCCGGCGAAGCTCAACGCCGGACTAGAAGTAATTACTTGCCCCCGAAGGGCCCGCGACGGCTGCCTCGAGATCGGGATCCACGGGGAGAAGCCGAAGAGATATTCTCGTAAGGTGAAAGAGGGAAGAGTGCAGGGAGTGGATAAGAGAGGAAGGGGGAAATGAAAAGGCAGCTACCTTACTTTGGAGCGGAATTGCTAGCGCCGTCGGGCTCTTTCCACCGGAGAGCATAATGATCGGAGGCGGTGCATTTTGCCTTTTTAATCGGCATTAATCGCGCCGGGGGCTCTCCGTTCCTGAGGACGCACCGCACCGTCGTTATTCGGTATCGCTACGACCCGCGGTGATCTGCATGCAGAATGCGTATGCATTTTTAATCATCGCGTCGACGTACGAGCGACGCGACACCGGCATGGCAGCTTGCAGCTGTGGCGAAGCCGCAACTTGGTGTTTATGTACGCCATGGTCGGTTATTACATGCGAGAATAGTATACACGTATATATACCTTCCACCAGTTATATGTTACAATCTTATTTGGTTAATCGCCTCCCGTAGCGTATGCTGTACGAAGCACGCGAATGTATGATTATTAAGATTCTATTTTTCTTCAAATGCTTCTTGGCGTTTTGTTTCTGTAACATTGCTATGTTAATAATTTAAAAGAAAAATTGATCTACATAAGTTATTTCTTGAAGCTTTCTAAGAGAATGAAGAAGAAATTCATCAGGCAGTAAATCATAATTTGTTTCGCATAATTAATGGAACAAGCATTAAACTAGCTTATCATATAGAGAAAAAGAAGGGTAACATGAGCAAAGAGCGATTAAAGTAGTGCTGCGGGAGAACGTGCTTCAAAATTATCGAATTAACATTCGAGTTGTTATGTAATGCGACGATACAATCGCGATTCGTAAAACTGATGGCGAGTTCGGCTCGGCAAGCGGTCGAGGTAAAGCGAAACTGATTTACTCGGGGCATGCAGCAACTATCACTTTAATTCTTGCTTTGATGGAGCTATTATATTGTCTCCGATTAACTGAGGTGTCTCCCAATTATTGAGATTATTGCGGATAATTGTGTTATGGATAAGATAAATGCTAAAAAACTATATCGGCAGTCGATAATTTAACATCTTGTAATAATTGTTCCTTAAATATGTATATATTCACATTCGAAAATTATACATATTTCTATTATACATCTGAATATCTGAGATAATTCTTTTGAGCACAATTCTCTCATTGGTTTAAAAATTATTTAATTTTTTTGTTTGTCTTGACTCGTAAAAAATCACGTTTTGTAATACTTACTTGCAAATTTGATGAGAAACTTTAAAAATTAAATAAAATTGTATAAATATCCTTAAATGGTTAGAAGACAATTCTAAAGTAAATCACGTTTGGAAAAGAGAAAGGAAGAAACATTATATTCTCAAATACAATGACGAATGACACACATTTGTGGAATTGTTCAACACTCCGAGAGGAGCATTCTTTCATTGGAATTCTTTGTGCAATGCTTTGATTAGAATTGTACTTGATCAAACGAACATCGAAGATGCAATGCCGGAACATTCTTGAGCTTAGCAGCGACGTATAATATTATATCGGTGGTCTGAGAGTTCATTCTTTAGTCACGCAGAGAAAATTTATCCTAGAATCCGTTTGATTCTTTCTTTTCGCTGTAATCTATTTTGTTATTTAGGACTACGAAAAAATGCACGTCACTCGAAAATAATTGACTACAAGTATAGTTTTTAACTACACATTCAAATAACAATTTTTACAAAAACAGTACATACTTTACATTCTTAATTAATTTTTTTGTTACAAAATATTATACGAAACATGCAAAGATAATTTTATGATGTTTTTATCTAATGAATGTTTGTCTTTCCATTTGTTTCAGGTAAGCGTTCTTTCATTACTACCAATTACTGTCAATTAATTACATAAAGCATCATTGGTCTTCAAAAGGTATTTAACGTTAACAATTAGAAATGAATGCTTTTATGAGAGAAATATACATTAGATAGATTGAATAGTAATTCATTAAGATAAACGATTGCAATTTTTCTTTATATATAAAGACAAGATCTCTTACAAATAAAGTATGAAATCCAAATGTGAAATGCATTTGCATTAATATCATAATAGGGATAAACGAAGTTTTAATTATGCTTAAATGCTTACAAAAGCTTAATTAACGTTGTAAATATTATAAATATTCTGTTATCTCCTAATTGCGAATAAACTCGGTCTTCATAACTCTATTCAATTTCTTTTACATTGATAGAGATCATTAGTGTTGCTATTGATACACTTAATTAACGTAGAGTGACGGTAAGCACATCAAGCGCATAAGATAGAATCTCACATTAATGATCTGCGTCGACAGATCGCAAGAGAGAGTTTCCACGTAATAAAACGCTTTTCAAGTTCATGAATCGCGATTTAATCAATAACGTTATAGTTATCCGTTTGCCTAAGGCTTAATGAAAGTATGCGACGAATATATTTTTCCTCCCTTTTTTTTGCTCTGCGTCTAAAACTAATAATTGATATCATTAGTTGAATAGCAGTTTGATCTTGTACTGTCTGGCGTTGATTTATTGTCACGACTCATGGAACGCTCGTTTAACAGAAATTTATATATGACAACTAAAAAATTATCGGCGATTTCACGCCCTGATATGCGTTGGTGCACCAGCGAAAATGTTCAAAGGACGTCTTTAATTGAACTCGAGTAGAAATGTGAATCATTCAGAGTAGCGATGGAAGAAAAGCTTTTGCGTCGGACTGAACAGGATAACCTTTGGCATCGCCTACTTTTGCCGCGAGTGTAAAAATTAACGATGAAAGGAGCATCTGAATACGTCCGTGCCGCGGTAATGAAACAGTTCCATAGAGGCGACGATAAAAACGCGTAATCGAAGAAACGTTCCGCTCTTCGGGGGGGATCATCTCTCATACAGTGCGGGAGATAGTCGAGGGAGATAAGGGAACATCGGCATCTTATGCTCGCATGTTACATAGTGATCTCTCCTACTTTTCGATTTCAGTGATTCAAATAATACGTCTGTAACGAAAGAATTGATCATCATAGTAATCGCCGAAAACGGGAAGATTGGTAAAATGTACGCCGAGACAAGACAAATCAGACAAAAATTCAAAAGGGGTATAAACAGCAGTAAGGAATCGGTGGAAAAGAATGTCATACTGCCGAATAAGTAACGGTACACATTTCCGTTGTCGGGCGATGTTTATCGGTTAATATATGTAAAGGATGATCGACCGCGTTTATATTGATTCGAGCGAGCGGATCGAATCGCTGGAGAAGGATAATCTAAATACACGAGAATCACGTCTTATCACCAACGATACTTAATAAGCGGTACTTAATTATGTGCATGTTAGCACGATCATTACTATCGTCATTACGGCGTAAGTTCATGCATACAAAATCATATGACACCGATCAGGATTGATATATCATTAACAAGACTAGAGTACGTTTCGACAATGTAATGATTTGCTACAAGCATGCAACAGGATAGATAAAAAATGTGATAAGTTGTAGCAATCGATAGCAAATTTTTATTTAAACAAAAAAGATTACTCAGTGCTCATTGGATTGGAGCGAAAGACTTGGAGCTTGGAACGATTCATGCAAGACGAATATGAGAAGTGAAATACGTACATGGAAAGAAGTTTTTTCTAAAAGATTTAAAAATTTAGCTTGATATCCACAGATCTGGAAATAATTCTGTTAGAAAAAGTTAAAGTAATTCTGTAGAACGCTTAGGCGTTGATGCCAATGCAAAAATGGTGTTAACATTCCAATGCTAAAAAAGGTTAACATTCTAGCAACCAGTTTAAACGTTCATAATTATTTTGATAGTCTAAACTATGTTATTTTCAGATCTCTATCTAACTAAATTTTTAGACACTTCAGCAAAACCGTTCTTTCCGTGTATGAATTATTATATATAGAATACGCGTTAATGTGTTGCATTATATAAATAAAATTACATATGCAATAATTAATTTCACTGTATTTCTGTTGTCGCGTTTATGATAGATGGCGACGAGCCGGGGAATCTGAAATGGGCTAGGCGGCGCGTTTTTCGCGCACGTTGACGCAAGATAAATGTCACGCGCGCGCTGATTCACTTTCGTTGATTCTCACGCTAGAGTTGCTAGATAGGCGAGCGAACAACGTTGAAATCAGTTGATTCCCGGGTCTCAACCTCAATTCCGAGAGTTATCGTTAAAATTGTACCATAAAAGCGAGAGCTCGAGGAGGCAAAGAGGTCAATATGGTTTACCGTGGATGTGCCTGTCCGAGAAATCGCAGAGATCGTTGCTGCCACCCGCGCCGCTGCTTTCGTGTTGTCTGTTACACAATACGGGTTCTCGTTTAGTCGCGTAATCGAAAACACGTTGCTCCGACCCTCGTCACGTTGGTCGATTATGGCTGATAATTAACCATAAATTGTTCCGACCGACCGATTCGATCGAGAGCTACTCAGCGTTCTAAGTATCGCTCTAATTTCTAGCGAGTGTCCGTGCTGTAACGTTTGTTGTAGTTCATTCCTATATTCATCGTCACTGAATTGCCATTGATTTGTCTTAATCACGCCAGTCAAATCCTGCTTATTAGCGGATCCTGTTGTGGAAATTACGTCGATTCTTATGCAATTTATCGCCAGAGACGATAAATGAGTTACTAGAGACAAAATAGTATTTAATCTGAATTTTAAAGGATAATATACCTACATGCATGTGTACGTGATTACTTAAACATCATAAAACATTCGCTACAATAAAACAATTAGACTTTAAATTGGATAGTTTCGCAAGTGTTTCTATACGAGAAAAGTTACACGCATGTGATAAAGATAGATACAAGTTACGTCCGTGAAAACATATACGCGTCTTTAAATCGCTTCATTTATTTTACTGTGAACGCTCGGACGACATTACTGTAAATTCAGAAAGGGCAGCACACTCGAAATAATTACGGCCGATATATTTTGCCGAGAAGCAAGGTTTTCTTATCTTAATTACCCGTCGTGCCCCATCCGCTGTAAACGGTCCCGCTAACCCTCGCCTTGAAGTTTTAAGCCTGTTGCCGGCGCGGTACGTGCTGTAAATTCGTGGAGGCTCGCTTGAGTCTTGCGTGCCCTTTACAGGCACACCGGGACTCTTACGGGCCCGCGTGTCCGAGTTTTAACATCCGCGGCACCGCCGCGGTCCGCGGACATGATTGCATTTGCATTATACATGCCGCGATTCGCGTACACAGATTTATCTGGCCGTGAGGTTTATTTATCTGAAGTTATGGCAAACACATACCAGTGACTGGCTCGAAGCCCAGCCAATAATGTATGGTAATGGACGGGCCCGATTGACTTTTTTTCTTTCCGTCGCTCTCTCCCTTTCGCTCTTCCTCCATCTTTTCCTCTCTCTCTCTCTCTCTCACTCACTCACTCACTCCTCGTTGAGATCGTCTAATGCTCTTATTGTAACTAAGAATCGCGGCCTATCACAACATCCGAACGATCTGTGAACCTCTGACTTCTTATGTTCTCCACCTTCTATCTTCCTCTAATACATGGTTCCTCCTCTTCTTTTTTCTCGTCCACTATTTTCTTCGATGTTTCTACAGGCGCACGTGTGTTTACTAGTCCCCTGAACTCTTTCGAAATTCTCCTCGATCAAAATCGGTCTACAGCATCATCGATAACTCTCTGAACCGTAGATTCCGCGACAAGTTATGATATATCTCTTAGGCTAATAAATTGGCATTACTAATTCTTTAATCTCTGAATTCTTAATCGTTTTTAAGCTTCTATTTTTATTATTATTTTGTCTTATAATTTTTGGATTTCTCTACTGTTGTTTTCGCGAAGAGATTGAATTGAATTGGCGGAACACTGTTTTTATAACGTTAAATTCATATCCAATTTGAGTTATTTTTAATCATTTCTATAGGTTAGGTTATCGTTACTCCTATTTAATATGTTATTTTCATTAAAACAATGAAATTGAAGAATTTTAATCTGTATGCAAGTTTATGCATTAAATATCTTGCCGTTGATTTATTATGTCTTTACGTGACCATTACAATCGTAATTTTTTCAACTATTATTAATTTCTTAAAGTTTTTTAAAAGACGTCTGGTATCTGTGTACAGTTAGTCAAAGAAGCGTCTCCTCCGATTCTTCCCTGTCACTTTTATGTTAAAAGTTATATTTAAGTAACTTGTAGTTAAGTTAAAAGTTTCAATATTTCTTTTCTCTTTTATTTCACCGTTAACCTAGAATTTTGCATGTCAAGTTCGATACTTCAATTTCATTATATAATATAATATAAAGAAATTGGAATGCGTACAATAAAATAAGATTCCTTATATTAAAACAATCAACAAATTGGGTCTTTAGGAATTAACGCTGTAATTATTTCGATTCGTCTAAAACAATTCTCTATAAATAATATATTTGTTTCGGCTACACTGAAAAAAAAAGTCAATTTTAATAAATATTTAGTTGAATACTGCCAACTAAATATTTACTTACTATAAATAAATATTTGTTCATTAAAAAGAATAATTGTTTAAATCAAATTAATGTTTCTTGTATCAAATAAATATGTCTTTATATTTAATAAATATTTAGTTGGTATTCAACTAAATATTTATTAAAATTGATTATATTTTTTCTCAGTGTACTTCTAGTCTTCATTAACAAATATATTACATAAAATCCATAGAAATCTTCATACTATGATTATATTCCGACATCATATTTTCCGTTAAATACAAATTAGTCTCACAATTACAAGCAAATTCTTTTTCTCGTGAATTAAAATTTAACGTTACGACGAGATTAACATCGCAACACGAATATCATTGACTTATACAATATACATTATATTTATTTAAGTATCGTCGTTTTGTCTTAAAAAAAAAGCTCATTAACTGATTATGGGAAATTTGATATCGGATGTAATCACAGGTTGAAGATTTTTATGGATTTTATGTAATATATTCGCTGATAAAGGCTAGAAGTTAATCGAAACGTTCGACAAATATATTATTTATAGAGGATTGTTTTGTTAAAAGAAATTAGATGTTTCTATGGAAATTTGATTTACCGAAGAATCACCTTAACTCAAGAAATTTATTAATTTGAGTCAAATTTAATTTATTATTTATTAAGTGCATGTATTAAAATTAATTATGGATGTTGGTTTGAAACTGAGCAATTCAACCACTGAAATAGATTGATTTACATTTTGCAGACACACGCGGAAGTTAAAAATAACAGAATGTTATTTAACTCAAAGGATTGGATTATCATTGTTCCTTTGATATTTAATAGTGAAGAGGTTATGACAGAAGAACAAAGTTCTCTTCACGAGAACACGACGCAAAACCGCCGGAGTTTGTCTGCATTCCGCGGTTTAGGAGTATACGGATGATCGCGCCACAAACTGAGGCAGCACTGAAGCTGCCTGTTTTTGAATTTAAGTCACCGACTACCGTATAATACATAGTCGTAGGGATATATATTTGAAAGTATCATGACGTACCAATAGATTCCTAAGTGTGTTTGTAGACTTCTGACTGGAAAATATATGGGAGTTTGTAAAATCTGATAAATCAGAATCGATAATGGTAAATCAGAGAGATTGTAATCAACGGGGATTGGAAATGAAGATTTACAGATATTGATATCGATCTCTTTTAGTTGAGATCAGATTGGTAGACACATATCGAATATATCTTATTAACCCAGATATACGACGTAATTGCGACTTATCAACCGTTTCTTGTTAATCATTGTTTGTTTCAGTCTTGATCGAGCTTCCGATCGAGCCGTTCGCCGCGGTGATTGTTCGAACAATTACATACAAGACAGTTGAGCGATTTACCGCCTTATCATTACTTGGTCTACCTTCCTGTTCTACGCGATCTTGTTGAAGAACGCGCGAATGCTTTCGTACTTTTGACGTTACCGTCCATTAACAGCGCGATGTCAACAGCGCGTAGGCTTTGCTACCCGCGAAATGACGATTCGCTTGGGAAAAGGGCAGCTGTCTCATTATCGTGACGTATGTCGCTTTGTTGGAGGAACCGATGTTCGACGGATAACCTGTGGGCGCGTCATTGTCGTCTAATGAATCTTCTATACGAACATGATGATGAATCTCCTATACAAAACATACAATAATATTTGCAATATAGTGCGTAAACGAGAATAATTTTATCTTTACAATCACATATTATGTAAATTTATTTGCTACGTTACACATAACGTAAACATTGTATTATACCGCCAAGTAAAAATGATACAACTCGAATAAAAAAAGATAGAACACAATCTCGCGAAATACCAGCGAGGTAAATCTTCTCGTTATTTGAAGGCTCCATTGGTTCTCGTTACTAAGCGCATTTGTTTCATTTTCATTCGCGAGCGAAGACACGAGTAAAAAGACACGTAGTACAATGCGGTATCACTTTCGAAACACGGTACAACGCGGAATAATGGACTTAAACGCTAACACCTTTCCGCGACGGCGGTGATGAATGCGCCATGACTTCTCGCCGCGACTCCTCGTCCCGGCGGTCCCTGAGAGTTCGCGTTGTTCGCGAAAGAGGAGAGGGTGCCACGACGGTGTTCACGACAGCACAACCGGCACTTTACACGAATTCGCGTGTAAAGCATTTTGCAGGATCAGGGGAACGGGACAGTTGCGCCGCTGGTCTAGCTGTAGCTCCGTACCGCTGGAGGCTGACGTAACGACTTGCTCCCACATATACGTTCATACATCACGCGAGAGAGACCCGCGCAGTCGAGAAATAAATACATAAACCCACCTTTCCAATCCTTCGCGCGCGAGCCGAGTCAGCCGAGTGCCGTGCCACCGAAGTGAGATATTAACTGTCCAATCGGTATCGCGTTTTACGCTAGATCGAACGCGAATCTCGCGAACAGCGAGCATTTCTTCATTGCGAACGAGACTAGCCGCTCGATCGGCTGCCGAGAAGAGCGTTCTGCTCGTGATAGAGCAGGCTCGGCCAGTGAATTGAAATGCGTACCTTTCCGGTCCGTTGGTTATATCGGATTGAATCAGATCTTGCATCTCTTTTTGAAAATCCTATCGCGATACTTCTGCGATAAGATTTATCATATCTCGTAATTACTATACAAAAAAATGACATATTTATAGCATTAGCTATATCTAATGGAAAATTAAATAATCTTGTTAATTCAATAACAGTATTAATGAAATAAATAATATTTTATCAAAACAAGAATATGATGTATTTATTTTATTAATACTGCTATTAAATTAATAAGATTATTTTCAATTAAACTGGTATTAGTTAATGCTGTTAATATATTATAGAAAAACAGAGTGATGGTAATTACTTGTAAAAGCGACTACGGTAAAAATTATACAAGTTTCATATATAGAATTAATGTATATAACACAGTACGACAAAAATCGATTTTTTTTTCTCCCATGAAAAAATTAAAGATTTTGAAAGTAGATATAAAAAAATATAATCCGTGTCTCGGCGTTTTACCAGATCAAATCAAATTAACTTTTCTTATGCAGCCATTTATCGTATTTGCTTTATATTGATTTTTTTACAATTGTTTTTAATTATATAATAATTTTTTTAAATAAATAATTGACGATTTTGCATGTGAAATTAGGCGATGAGTCCCGAGTACAAAAAAAAAACTGAAAATTTTTTTTCATATATTTTCAAATTTTTGTATAACAACAAAAATTTGAAAATATATAAAAAAATAATTCTCAGCTGTTCTTTTTTTGGATTATAATTTCACATGCAAAAATGTCAATTATTTATTTTAAAAAATTATTATATAATTTAAACAATTGTAAAAAGCCAATATGAAGCAAATAAAACGTCGAGACACAGTTATTTTTTTTACATCTACTTTCAGAATCTCTTTGATTTTTTCATGGGAGGGAATGTGTGTGGTACTATGTAATAATTGAATAAACTATTTTATGGTTTCAATGGTTGAAATAGTTTATTTATTATGTGCATTAATTCTACATATAAAATTTGTATAATTGTCATAGTCGTCATCTTTATAATTGCTACTATTATGCCTTTTTTTTTTTAGTGTAATTTGAAGAAAGAAGCAGCGAATTACTAAGTACAAATTATTAAATCTTTACTCGAATCCATTACAAGCAAAACTACTCGAAACTATAATCCTTTAAAATATCGCGACACCTGCCATAGAAATGGATACGGATTTATTATATCAGCCCTTTTGATCCATACGAGCACATGTATGTCCACTTACTCCGTGACATTTCTCCTCGGCGTGGCGCCCGCCGCCACCCACGCTACGAAATGTCACTCTTTGAAAAAGACGTGATCGATGCGGCTCGTTTCAACCGCAGTCCTTATAAAGTTCTTACAGCGACTACGAAAGTGCGCGCTTGACGCTGGTGAATGCCTGTCAAAGGATGAAAGGAGTACCGGTACACCTAATGTTACCGCATTCGCGACGTTAATGAAAGAATGGTATTTCTCGTCGGCTCGTCTTGTCTCTTTGTGAGGCAATTAGAAGCGTTATGCACTGCATACTTTCGCGGCTTATTCATAGCGCAATTGCAATAGTCACGAAGTTCTTGCGGTATTACCTAACGTTACTCGAACGTAAATTTCAAGGAGAAAAGAAATTGCAAAGGACTTACCGATGCGGATAAGATAAATTTCTTTTTTTTTTTCTTTCGAAACGAAGCTGTTTCGCAGATTTTAACGTGATTGCGATCGAGCTAATCGAGACGGGCGTATGTACACATACGCACGTCTCCTTATTATAATTCACAACGGGAGAGCCGCTCCCTGCAGGAAGTACACGCGACTCAAAGAAAGCGTGTGCTTGATGTCAGTGAATGCTTGTCACAGGATGAAAGGGATGAATACTAGTATCCCTATAAATCGCTACGGCTACAACATTAGACGATAGAGAGAAATTTTACTTAGCCATCTCTCCGCCAGACATACCGCGGATAACATCGTATTAGGATCAATTTTGCCATTCAGCGAAAGATCAAAATATCCCGCTTTTAAATATGACGCGATCAAAACTAAAACAACCAAATAACATATGAAATGTCGAAATGATGTCAGCACGATAATCCAGCTCTTTACTAACTACATCTTTGTAGCACATCAACAAATAATATCGACAAATAAATTCAATCCAGCAAGAGAAAAAGATTTCACTCGGAGATTTTGCTAAAATTTAAATTTCACTTCAGCTCTTGAGTTTCGAATCTGGAGACACGCATCTAGAGGGATTGGAATCAGCATATCAATGTCTCGATACGTCGAACGGGTCGAGTAGCGTAACCGCGAGAGAGGCGAGGCGAGTAATAAAAAGATCGAAAGAAGTCGAGGACTATCCGCGCTTTGCCGAATATCTTAATTCCGGACGCGCGGAATATCCGTAGTTTCTTTAAAATGCTGCTGGTGCTTCGAGCGGCGTTGAGCATTTGCATAATCTTAAGAGGCATTTGCAAGAGGTATGTGCCGGTTTTATACAGGCGATATGCCGATGGCACCACGATAGCGAGCAAGCGGCTGATCGGAAGGGAGCCATTCACTTACGCACCGTAGCGGCCGATCCGATCGATCGCGGGGACGACGAGAAATTTAATCCGAGCGACGAATTAATGACAGCTCGCCAGCATAAGAAGAGAAAGCTGCGATAGTATCCAGCAATGGATACTAATGCTCTTTTTCCTCCGCCATTTCTGGACCATGGTATGTCGAATTATTACGTATCGTACGCGTAATGAGCATGTGTACTATAGTGGCGTAATAGGTATCAATGTTTTCACCTTTGCTTCGAACGTCTTACTTAACGAATGTCTTTCTTATTTTATTGGTTGTTTTATTGATTAACGAATAATATTAGCAGGATATTAGATTAAACTCTTAGATAAATTGATTTACAAATTTCCTATATAGTTCATTTCTATCAATGTAGATTAACACTTTATCTCAGTTTAATTTACTCTTTAGCTCTTTCAAATGTTTCGAATAGGAAAAAGATGAAAACGAGTTAAATCGAGATTAAAGCTAACTACATTGATAGACATAGATATAAAAGTGTTAAAGACATCAAGAAAAATCTTAAATTCTTCTTACGTCGATTTTTTTTTAACAATATACATGGTTAAGATTGAAGATTATGAATGAATTTCATTGATGAATTTCTTAATAATCTTTAACTTTTAGGTAATCATATAAAAATTATAAAAATTATAAAAATAGGTTTTAGTTTCCAAAGTTCAATTAGATTATTATAATGCTTTTTATCACGAGTTACGATATATCATAAAGTTTCTTATTCTCGCTAAAACATACATTTAGAGTTCCTGCAAGGCCGTCACATTTGTTTACTGAGGGGCGCATGGTGAAAGAGGAAGTTTCTCTCTCGATCGCGAGCGAGTATTCACGTGTCAAATTTTTGCAAAAATCCGCCATTATTGTTGTCGTGGCACGACTTATCGTCCCATGGACCCGTCGCGTCGCGTCGAGTGCAATACCGCGTGACGGGGCGGGAGAACGCACGCGTTTCTTCTGGTGGCGAACAGCGTGTAACACGTGGCAGTATCTTGTATCGGGGCCGCTGGTCCCCCGCTGGTAACCGCGATGTTTTCCCCTATGCACGATCGCTGCCATTCGCTGCGAATGGCAGTGGCGGCCAGGCGGCCACGCCGAAGCCAAGCGGAGACACACCGAGGACATCGTGGGGGCTTTACCGTGTACCTCCCCTTCAGCCCCCTCGTATATACCCTCGTCTGGTAGCGTGCCTACGAGAGTAGATTTCCTGCAGATAATTCTCAACCGCGCGCCGCGTCGCAACGTAGGCGCGCCCACCTTCGTGTGTGTAATAATGCGGAAAATGTTGGGGTATTTTTAAGAATATGTAATGGAAATTCATGATAAACTCTATATAAAAATAAAAGTTCCAGAGATATAAGGTTTCTTTAAATGACATTTATTTTGGAGTGTACATTTTTTTTTCATGCATTGAAAATTTAATTTTAATTTTAATATATCTTATTTCGATAGACATTCAGAAATGTCTTTTCATCATTTCAGTGGATCGTTGCACGTATAGATGTATCGTGCGCGCCTGATACTCGGGTTCACGAGAGGTCATTGCAAGGTTGCCTCGCGAAGATATTTCCTCCCCACTTTCTCTATTTTGAACGCTCCAGTGCACTCTTGAAACTGTTCGCTTAATGCTATAACATCACTAAGTCTGGAAATTTATTGAAACTTGTATTATTTACGCATATAAAAATTTTCATTCAAAATATCCTAAATAATAGCGACTTTTTCAATATTATTAGTAAAAATAACAGTAACGTTAATCGATCAATAACAATATATTATGTTTCAATAATCGCTTATAATTCTTGAAACGTGTTATTTTTTAAATTAAAATGCTGATCTTTGGTAAAACCTAAAATACAAGGCAAATCTAAGAAAAAAGAAACAGCACATTAACGCATCATAAAGGATATATATATATATATA
>Ga0157364_1001426_pt1 | contig 20304 bp, 13 predicted proteins | sample AttsexASBM2_FD_111476 | JGI IMG/M metagenome (GOLD analysis project Ga0157364, IMG submission 111476) | Fungus gardens microbial communities from leaf cutter ant in Ribeirão Preto, State of São Paulo, Brazil - Atta sexdens ASBM2 | ecosystem: Host-associated > Fungi > Mycelium > Unclassified ...
AATAAGAATTTGATCAAGTACTTTAAGTAGCTCACAGGGACGCGTTGTGGATTTTTTTCCTTTTTAACAACAAGTATCGGAGAAGATCATTTTTAATATGCTAAAAATTAGACTGATAGACTTGCACGAAAACTTGATACATTTTATACATGGGGAAGAACATAGAGTTATGAAATGATTTTTCATTTTGGCTTGGAAAAGATAATGATCGTACCATGTTAGGAAAAAGACGAACGCTGCCTTCTCATTTGTTTGTTAAAGCTGTCGAGAATCTTGTCAGCAGAATATTGCTCGCACATTGTCTCGATTAATTATTGTTATTCAATCGATGTGAATCTTCGCCGAGTCTCGAACAGATATAGTAAAGCAGAAACGATATAAAAGAAACGATAATTAATTTGAACAGATAAAATTAGAAATGTTTATCTATTTCTTTTTTTGACGACTTGATAGTTGCGGAAATATAAATTTTAAAAATTGTTACGGAAAATCACAAATAGATGTAAACATGTCGTATAAAGACAATTCTTACAGAAATTAATACTGGAAAAAGTAATGATTCTCATTTTAAATATTAAAAACACTTCAAGCAAAAACAATATTAAAATGACGTTAAAGTAAATGATTGAAAAATGATTTTTAATAGTCATTTTGACGTCATCATGATTTGTATTTTACATGGGACTGTTGTTCAGTACTTTTATGCTCAAAATAAGTCATTTTCGATATATTAAAATGATTTTCTAAAGGGAGTCGATTTATAGTAAATTACGATAAATCACGAATATAAATAATGAAAAAATTTCTAATTCTTTATATTATAAAACATTTTGCCAAAACGCTGTGCCGATTTGATGATTCTTGAAAAAAAAAAACAAGACAGATAAAAATTACATTGGATCACAGAAGATATCTGACGATGAGGGTGATTTCTAAAGATATCGTTACCGAGTGTGATTTCATGTTCGCCGATCATTAATCATGCGATCTAACTATCACGACCTGCATCTGCATTGTGATCACCTGCATTGTATAAATTGCAAGTTTTATTCTAGCTATAAATGGGAATTTTCTACGATATCGAATGGACTATCACGCCGGATATTCCTAAAGAGGATGTTTAATAAATAACGCGCTCGAAACAGAATCGCGTCAGATTGACAGGCTCGTAGACGTTTTGAATTCGGTATAAAAATTTTACGAACTCGAAAAAAAAACTGAAACATTCGGTGGAAACCGGACGATCGCAATAACTATCATTGTTGGACGAGCTATCGTTACAAATTCGTAACTTCCGCCGGCTGCGTATATAAAAGCTCGAATTTACACTCAATATTCGTAAAAATAGAACGAAAATGTCTGCAGATATCTTGACTCGGCGAACGATTCGATCGGATCAATTAATTCTACGAATCTCACAACGGGACTACGTTGTAGTTACGTAATTACGCGTCGCGTTTTTTGTGATATTTTTAATCTGCGGGTGCGAGCGTCTGCGTGTATGTAGTACGTTGTTGTTGAATCCGGTGTCCACCGCGAGATGCTAAAGAATTGTAAGTCATGTAATAAACCTGTGGCTGTAAGGTAACTATGATAACGTCAATGATAATGAAATGATGAGATAACGAAATGATGACGACGATGATGATGACGACGATGATGATGATGATAATGGAACGTCTGGCGCGGTGATAATCGTTATTGCTATCTTGTAACGTTTAATGTATATCAGTGTCGTGCAAACAAAAAATAAGAAAAAAAATGAGCGGCTGAAGCTCCTCGGTGTTGTGGGTATGCATACTCGTTCCTAGCAACTCGTATGACAATTACTATTCGATACTACTCATAACGATTGCATTGATCTACTTTACTCTACGTACACTTTAAAGATAAATAAATACATTCTGTCCAATCTCACTCAGGCTTGTGTCGATGTCTATTCTTCCCTCGTCAATATATATCCCACTATTCCTAATTCTTTAATGTCACATTACAAGAACGATACATTTGGGCATGGTATACCCAACCCAATTCGATTGCTTATAACTTTCATAAAAATAAATATATTAGGTGTAGTAAAAAGAAATCCATTATTTTTGCATGAAATTTTGAATGGAAAAATAATGGATTTCTTTTTATTACACCTAATAAAATCTTTGTGGAGTAAAATCTAACTCTAAAAAGAGTAAAATATTCTTAAAAATTGAAAATTGTATCACTCTTTCTTTTTCAACACTGACTTAATTGTCATTCTTTGTCACTCTTTAGAATTAGATTCAACTCCAAAGATTTTAAAGTATGGTAAAGCATGTTTTTCAATCGAAACACCAGATATTAAAGAAAATAGTATTAAACAAATGTATGTGTCTTTATTAACAACCAAGTTATAAGCAATGAAGAAAACAGCTGGAACAGCTTTCTTGGAAGAAGAAAGCTGGGTATGCCACACCTATGATGCTAGAATAGCATCAAATGCTTAATATAAAAAATTAATTTCGAAAAAGATGAAGGATAATTCTAGATGGGAATCACTCATGGATTATTAATCGATATATACTTCAAGAGTTAGAGAGAGACTAAATCTCTGAGTCTCTTTAAAATAATTTCTTATTTTTCAAATCGAGGATACAGAACGAAGATATAAAAGAAGCAATCATATTACTTTATTCTGTTAACGACATTACATGTCAATCAAATTAGATTTTTTACAATATTTCATGCTCAGATATTTACTTTCAGTTTTATACTTTGTTCCTTTTTAAGACAAAACACACTCAATATGTCATGGTTATTTTGGAGTATTTTTATCTGGCTAATCGGCATAATAGAAAAAATACATACTTATACCTATATACGTATTCGCTCATCTATCAGCAGTAGAAAACGATTAATTGGCGCGAAATGATAAACTTATTCTAACTCGTCACAATAATGCGATGTGTTCTGTTAATCAATATATGATTATAAGGATTATATTTTTTTTACTGCTAGTAAAAGCCACCTACAATCTAGGAGATTATTACAATCCTTTAATATACAATTCTGATAGGTATTCTAAATTATATATATATATCTTCATGCGTGTCGCGGCGCATTCGTTCTTTAATATTCTAAACTGGCAGATCGAGAGCATGTAGAACGTTTTGTAATGTACGTAAACGTGGCTCAGTATATGTTGCTTTTGGCCTTTAGATGAGAACGGGATGAATGCAATCGATATCAGTGACTAAGCGTGAAACATGACTAGCTTGAAACAGCGATTCCATAGATTCGCGGCGCGTTACAATATTTGACGATTAATTGTTGCGTGCAGCATTTGTTTTGCGCTCTGTAATTTATTTCGCTTAACAATAGTCTTGGATTGCTATATCAGAGTATATCTGACAGCAATTGTGTATGGCTGAATACATAATGCGTATAATATCCACTTATATCTGGGCCACGTTGACATGCAAAGGATAGAAGACTTTAAATTCTTAACAGTTATTATCGATATCTATTCGATAAATGATTTTTCGTTCATTAAACAGATCTCCTTTAAAAAGATAGAAAAATATGTTTTCATTATTTTTTTATCACTTCATCAAGATGTCGGAATGCTGAAAAATTGTGATAAAACACAATGTTCTATCCATCATGACAGTAGAATTTTATGTATATAATTTTAATTATAAATAACATTTATGCAGAAAAATATCAAATATCTTTTCTTGATTCTTCATTAATTTAACTAATTTTATAAACAATAATCATTGCAGCATTAGTAATTTATACTAGTATTGTTTGAATTCTTAATAAAATATTGAATTCTTAATAAAATATTCTTAATAAAATATTGTAGGTCTTGCCTACAATACAAAATAAATTGAAAATATTCCTGAATTTTTTAATAATTTTAATTAATTGTATAACAGAAATATAAGAATAATATATTTCACATATTGCGTCTATTATATATATATATATATATATATATATATATATATATATATATAAAACGTCGTTTCTGATAAATGCAAAAATTTGATATAAAATCTAGAGATTCGATCTCCATATTAAAGTATACTATTTAATAGTAATTCCATATATAACAATTATAGAATAAATGCAACAGAAATTTAAAATAAAAGAAAACATAATAACGAAATATTATGGGTTTTCTACACTAAGTCATTATCTAACTTTAAGTCTTAAATTATAAGAAATTGACTAATCACAATCAATTACTCTTCTCATATTCAACTGGGATTGATTAATTTTTTATGGTTTAAAATTTAAAACTTAGGTAATAGCTTGTATAGAAAGCCTATTAAGCTACAAATAAAACTGAAATACAGTCACATATTGTATATAGTATTTCAGAAATGTTTTATGTTATAGATTGTGTCATGTTACTACAATACATACCTATTTGGTACGAGTTACAGATATTCTTGTCACATGAACATTTTTCTACAGAGAAATTTTTTAATCGCTTATAAAAATAATTGCGTGAATATCCATGCGAACATTCATTCATTATTCTATCTATAAACGAACTTTTAGCTCTTCCATTCTTTGTTTTATTCTTTTTCGCATCTCTTTATATCTGAAATATCGAATTATTATAATATTGCGATTCTTATTGACAAATTTTATATACTCACTTTTCTTTTAAGACGAGAATCTGGCGTTCCTCTTCATAATGATAACGTTGTAATATTCCATGGCATTCTGCTACAGATAAATTAAGAAACTGCGCAACATCGGAACTGATTTCAGGCGTGGATAATTTATCGACCAGAAACAGTCGTGCAACGTTCTCATGAGGACCCAAGACTACTCGAACTTCTAAAGGATACTCGTCATCCTTCAGTCTTCTTTGCTCTAAAAACAATATAGATTGCATATAATGAAAAAAAATATAATCATATGTAAGTCAATTTTCTAAAGAATCGCAATTTTCTTACCACCATTGTCGCGGACTACAAATAATGCAAAATTATCGGACTTGGCATCGACTTTATATTTGTCCAACATAAGATTAATAACTTCCTGAGTATTCACTAGACTCGTTACCCAAACGGACATCTGCGATCCGTGAGGTGGCGTGAAGAAACTGGTCTCTCGGTTGTAAAAGTGGCCGTTGATCGAGCAACGACGTCGTAATCGGCTTCGCGATTGACGTCTGCCGCCTGGACGTCGTCTGATCGCAGTGGAGCCTTGCTTACGACGCAAAACGACACCATCTAGCTGCAATCAGAAAATAAATTCATGTGTGCACTTAAAATTATGAAGTTGACAGAATAAATTCGCGATATGATACCTCTAATCCGCTGTCTGTAGACATAGTCATATTGTCGTCTTCTCTGAATTGCAAAGAATTCACCGAATCCGTGTCACTGTCAGTTCTATGTCTTTGAAGACAATCAGGACCGGACAACGATCGGTTCAAACCCTTTTCGATCCAGCTATCGTCAGTACTAATTGACTTATTGCCAGAATTCTTCTCCAAGTTGTCGAAGTATTCTACTCTTCGAAGCGTACCATTTCGATTAGAAGCTCCTAAATTACAGACAGGAGTGTCTGTACTAGAAGAACTAGCTATGCTGTGCGTTGGCGTGCTATTTAAGCTACTATCGTTATCTCGACTAGTATGGTGATTGGGGCTGCTCGTTGATGAATTTTCGCGGGAATCCGATCGATCGAGACTCGACTGAGATGAGAGCGGTGGCGTATCCACACTAGATTGCGAACTTATTGATGGAAGATTCTCAGGCATCGTCTGATATAATTTATTACCATCCTCAACCTTTCGTTCCACCTGCAATCATACTTCTCTTGTTTATTTCTGTTTAATCAATTAAACATAAATATTAAAAATAAAACCTGTAGGAGTTCATCTAATTCGTCCCATTCCATATTCTTGACATCTAATTTCATAGGCAAAGTGAGACTCTTCAAATGATCGGGCGATGTTGGAACAGACTTTGCATTATTCTCCACACTGCTATCCAATGTGTTCTTAGATAGCTCATCTGCCTTATCTTCGTCTTCAACATCCTATTATAATTAAAAGCAATGAATAGATATTATTATCAAACTTTAACGCAAATAAAAATGACAAACCTCAGAAACACTGTGCCTGCACGAGTTTCTATTTCGTGCAGTAACTACTGTGCGCTGATCATCATCTTCCTTCAGATGGATTACACCACGGACTCCCCAATAAATTCTCAATGCACCTTCTAGTATCAATCTTCCATTAACCTGTTTTAAATTGCTATCTATTTACAAAGATATTTTTTATAATAAGGATTACATATAAATATTTCAAAAAGCCTTTATACCTCACGACTTCGAATTCCTCCACTTTTACCTTCGTAATACTGATTAAAAACTTTCAACTTGGATTCTAGATGCGATCTAAAAAGATATTTATTTTTAAGAAATTATTTAAATAATGAATTATTTAAATAATAAAATGTTTATCTTCTTCAGTGAAACATTCAATATAACGATTTTAAATTTATTTTAAATAGAACTTCTTGGATTTTTTAAATTTAGGTTTATAAAATACTAAAGCAATGAACACAAAATAATAAAATTATATACTATTTTAAAACAAATAATAAAAAATTTATTTTAAATTATTTATATAGAATTTTTATATATATTTACCTTGGTAAAGATGGTCGACTTTCCTTTTTTCCAAAACTTGTATGTGATTCCACTCTTGTGCCATGGCCGAATAATTGAGGTCCAAATAGTGCTCCATAGCAAGGAACGTGACAATAAGGCACGCCTTTGTGCTAATTTTAGTACAATGACAGAATATATATTAGAATTATCATATAATTTATATCAATTTATAATTAAAAGAATAATAAATGCTTTATTTACATTACCTCTGCATGTTGTCCAGGATTCAAACGTTTTCCACATTCCTCACATCGCAAACATTCTGGATGCCAATCATATCCCAGAGACTGTTTACGTTCAGCTAAAAAGTTGATATATTTGTTTGAATTATATATCTAAACAATTTAAACTTTCTCTGTGAATTACAATATTAATGACAGTATAGGTCTCTTATTGTTATTTTATAATATTGTACAGATATATATTGATTTTCAATATTATGAATAATCAAAGTAACAATAGACAGTTTTCGATTCTTCACTTTATTCACAATATAAAGCACAGCCGAGTGTTTTGCATCGATGCCCATGACGTTCAGGTAACGAGGTAAATCGATCGCTCTGCTCCAAACCACGAGTAGCGTGATACTTGTCAGAGCGAGCATGTCGCCTCGACAAATCGCGAAAACTCACCGAAGTAAACAGGTTTGCCGCATTTATGGCACTTCCACATAATGACGGACGTACGGCACCCTGGAGGGACGGCAACGGGTGTGTTTTTGTCGGAGTCTCAAATGTTTAAACCATTTTGTTTACATTAGCGGAACATTTTGCTTATTGGAAATGACATGCGGGTTAATTACACAGATGTTACTAGCATAGTGATTCTCTGGACTCTCGTTCTAGAGATACCGTCGTTTTCTCTGCTCCGTATATAACAAACGCCACCTAGACTAACTTGTATCTCTCGTAACATACAATTATTGGCGATAAAATACACATTCATTAAAAAGATATTCAAAAACATATAATAGTTTGTCTCAAAAACGAAAAAAAAACATAAAAACGATTAATTTTTTATAACATAAAAATATATTCTACTCTCAATTACATTTATATTCTTAAATAATAAAAAATACCTTATATAATAAACATTTTAATAAAATGTATGTTACATAAAAATATTTTACAAAGAAATAAATTTTATAAAATAAGATGCTTAAAAAATAAAAAAAAAACTAATTTTCCTACAATTTCAAAGTTTATATAAGTTTTCTTTCTATAATAATATAGAAAAATATGAGGATTAAAGCAGTCTTCATCAATATTTTTATTTTTATCAACTGCTAATTCCAACTGCTAATCCAAAGGTATTTTAATGTTTCGTACAAAAAAATAAATTTTACTATTGCTATTACAATTGAAAACATTACAATACATTTTCTTCACTATTTGTTTTTACTCTGCCTCTCCAAAACATCCAAATGTTTCTTTTCAATTTTAGCATTGAGGTCGTGAATAAAGTCTTGCATCTGCTCATGCACCTGTTTACTCTGGATTGGGAAATACTCCTTTTTTGCTTGTATCACCCACTTATCAAAGTAGGCTGGCTGATTGACATAGTGAAATATTCCAACAGGAAATGATAAATAGAGAAACATCTTGGCTACTTCTAATACCCAACCCATTTCAAATACCTAAGGAATAAAACATTTGTAGTTATAACCATCTGTCTTTGGTTCTTAAGGATCATTTATACTGATACACATATTCTGTTAACTTATGCTATAATTTGTAAGAATTGTTAAAACATAAGTTAACAGATTATGATCAGCATAAATAATTCTTTATTCATATATAACTTAATAATCAAATTTAACTGTCATTTTCTATCATAATTGTATTTTATATTTAATATGTAGAACGAGTTTTTTAATTCATCGATTGATCAATCATAATTATGCGCAAATGCAGTTTTTACATAACAAAATTACATTTACTTACAATGCAATCGATGAATAAAAAAACTCGCCCATATTACAGATATATGTAATTCTTTCATCTATCTAATTCAATACTCTGTATACAAATTTTTCACAAGAAAAAAATTACATTAGAATATTTCTACTTAGGTTAAACATTCTGTTAATATATACATTGATAACTTCTTTATTTTATTATTGATCTCATTATAAAAAAAAAAATCATATCGTATCTCAATGTAAAAGCAGAAATCCTTTATTTATATTTGATAAACAAAAATGCGACTAAATATTCTAATAACAGATATGTTCAGGAGCAATTTAGATCGACGACAGTATAATTTAGAAGTATAGACGAAAATGTTACAGGAATTATAACGCTGTACCTTAAGTAAACGTTAGAAAATACAATTATGTAGGAAAGATAACAAAAATCACTTGACAGAAATATTTAAGTTATTCTTCGATACATTGCAATCTACATTCTGCATCATATATAGTTTTCTTGTCACAAACTGTGCGAATAACAAGAGAGTTATGGAATCAGAAAGATGAAGCATTGCGCATGATGGGATGAGTAAAGGCCGCAGCACAGACTTTTAATCAGAATCTTTCCTTTCTTCCCATTCCATGGAAAAGAAGAATTTCAATTGATTGATTCCTTTATGCATTATGCGTTATGCAAAAGTCTTTGCTGCAGCCTAATAAATTTCGACCAATCAGATACGACATTGCATAGCATTTCAAGTGGTCTGTTTTCTGTTCTTGCACTAGTTGACTGTTTTAGAACTGTTTAGACTCTCTTTCTCGCTTTAAACAAATATCAAATGTAAATCTCTTTCTCACTTTAAGTTTCAAAAATGTACACTAGTTCAGCCGTAGAAAACAAGATATCAATCAATGAAAATTTTTTCCTAGGATGAAAAGTGAAAAATTTTTCCATTAACTTTAATGATTAAATGTTCACCTTTTGTTTTCCATTCTAGGGATAAAGTTTTATAATTGATATCCTGATCTCATATCATAGATCGCTTGCACTTTTTGCACTCAACGTCTTCGCTTTCTCTCTTTTCAATGGCCAAATATATATTGAACCGAGATTAAAGTTAATCTACTTTGATGGCAAACATAAATGCGCAGTTTAACAACCGTGAAACATGGGATGGTATTCATAGTCCGTTTTATTTTAAAATCATCTTAAGTATAATTTCTGAAAATATTAATACAGTCCTCGGATTGACTTACGATATCTTAATATTAACTTAAGACAGTCTTAAATGTAAGGATCAACTATGAATACCGATCTGTTTCGCGTCATGAAGTTGGTACTGAATTTTTCCTCGTGCAAGAAAAGATTCAGAAGAACACTGACATTATCGACAATTCATATAAATTTGCTATTATTAACATAAATATATTTGTCTTATATATAAATTTATTTTTTATTACATAAATGTATTATATAAATATATTTGTAAAACTGTAATATCCTATATATTGTAGAAAAATTACAATTTTTTTCTCTGTAATTATCATCTCTGTTGATAATTAAACTTTGACGATAACTGAAATCACAATTTTAAAGAAAAATCGAGTAAGTTCTAAATGCATAAATATGTCTACTAAACTAATAAATCATAAAATTAGTACAATATTATTAGTTTTTAACTCTTAATTATTTCAATATTCACAAGGACGCGAACTTCCGTAAGGCCAGAATCAGATTATGCATTGGAGATTGAGATTGAAGATTAAAGATTGAAATTTCCAACGAAGATAAAGAAATTTTGGCTCCTTTTGTTCTGATTGATCAAACTTTAATCTTTCAATCTCATTCTTCAATGCATAGTCTGATTTCGGCCTAGGGATGTCGATCTTTAAAGCCCATTTTACAATAGACAGTAACAATAGTTGATTAAGGAGTAGGCACAGAAATCGATCAATCATAATTGATTATTTTTCTCACATTCCGCTATGATTGATCGATTTCTACGTCTATTCATAATCCACTACTGCTACTGCCCATTGTAGACCATGCATTATAATATCTCGTCGGTGATTTGGTCTCCTCTTTCTACTGTGTGATGCCCATCCTGATTACGACTCGCGCGCAGTCTTGCAGACTCCAGCTAGTTGCTATTGTTTTCTTTTGGCGCGACGACTGCAGCGTCCTGTTTGTCGATTGTAAAAATGGCGATGATATGAATGGAAGATTTGAATGCAGCCGCGAAATATAAGTTTAAAAAAGGGGTGACATTCCCTCAAGCTGTAACATTGTTATTCCTTCTGCGTTTCCACTTAGTCTCGTACTCGACGACGTAAAATGAATATTCTAATTTAAATAAAATGAGCGAAAATACGAGTCGATGTAAATTCCAAATACCTCTAATTTAACGTCTTTGCGAACGATAATTGCGATAACGTGCAACAAACAATCTCGTTCCGTTTTGAGAAGAGAACGGCGAAGCGTATTCATTTTTTAAACTTGTCAGTCAAACTTGTCGAATTCGAGAAAAGCAAGAGACTACACGTTGGTAGCAATGCATTACAAATGTTTGGCATGTTTGCCATTTGTTGCCACTGTTGAGACGCAATAGCGCATTCGAGAGAAAGCATTGTTTGTCTTAAATCGTGATGCCTCGATGAGTTTTCCTGGGCATTACGAGGTATATTCGATGCAATCATGGAAGCTTTACTACCATCCGAAATCGCGCGACTGGTGCTCGGTAAGATCCAATAGAATCAGAATCAAAATATCACGCGTAACCTTTCCCGCGAGAATATCAATCCTCCGAGACTTTGTAGTCTTTCTTATCTAGCTGTCATAATTAATTTGTTGCCTTTGCTTGAAAGAATATATCCCTTTTATGCCATCGAATTTTTTCACGCAATTATATTGTCTTCTTAATGTCTTCGCATCTAATATACAAACAAATAATATGACAGTGTTTTTTATATTTGAGAGTAATATTGATACAATTAAGATTATAAATATTATGTAATTGTATGACTAAAATTTCCTTAATAGAAAAAAAAACTTTTGTTGTATTTCTTTGAGTTTGCTTGTTTTAACTATGTTTTTATATGCTTGAATTTGGAGAGGATGGAAGAAACACTATAGAAAACACAACAAAGAGAATGAATCTTTTCCTCATGTATTATATAGGAATGTTTTTATACTTTAGATTTATCTTATATATTGCTTTTATTTAATAGTACTGATCAAAGTGATTGTATAAGTTGATTTATGTTGTACCTGTTAAAAAATTTTTGCTTCTAGGTTATTTGGAAGATCAAAAATGTACTGAAGCAGCTAAACTGTTTTTAGAGACATCTCCGCACTTGCAAGAATGCCGAACAGTACTTTCTTGTGGGAGGAGATTTAGCACCAGAGTTAATGGTCTAACATTGATGGATATTATTGAAAAATTGTCAGCTATCAGTGCTATGAGTAAATAATAATGTCAATTAAATATTTAGTTTAAATATAAGTAATAATAATAAATAGATGTAGATGGTATATTCTGCAAATATTTAGCTTATGTCCAAACATATTTCTTATAGTTCAATTTTTTATTTCTTATAGTTCAAGAACGATTAAGCAAAGCTACTGATTGTGAACAGTTAAAGCATTGTGGAGATTTAATAGAGCAACTCAAGTTTCTTGTAGAAGAGCCACGTGGTCAACGATTTGTTGTAAATATTAATGTACCTTCACAGGTAACTTATCATTATCTTAATTGCTTTCCACAGTATTCTAAATTTGCAGAAATCTGTCATGTTTAGCATAATGGAAAGGCAATTTTGGACAAGCTCAAAAAAGAAAAATTACAATATATATAGAGCATATAAACATAGGTTATAATAAATTAAATGACATTTAAATTATATGATAATTTTTTTCATATTTTACAGAGCAATACACAAACATCAAATGGCTCACCTATTGTTGCAAGTAATTTACGGAAAAGGCACCATAGTAATAGTGAACGAATTAAACGCAATATTAAATCTCAGTTAAATTTAGTACAACAATCTGAAATCATGAGCCCACGTATGTTCATTTTACTTATTTATTTGCAATATTTATAATACCTTATATAATACAAGATTTTGATAAAATTTATAATGTTTAAATATAGCAGCAAATTGTCATAATGTTGACACAACACCATTAGAAAGTCTGCCTGGAAATGTTGATTTGTTAAAGCAGATAGACTGTGCTACTCATACAGAGAAAAGAGATGACAATTTCACACAGGAACTTCACAAACAATGTGATTCCGATAAACATAATAGTACAAATAGTATTGCTATACATAATAGAAATAATAGTACTCGGATAAGTTTAGGTATAATTATAAAAACAGCAAACTAATTATATAAATTAATAGGCAAGTTTATAACTTTATTTTTCTTTGTATAGATGATGTCTCAAGTGTACGAAGTTGCGAAATGGACATTGATGATAAAAAAAAGGAAGAAAATGTAATTAGTACAATACCTAAACAGTACACTGCAGCCACAAGTACAGAAGAATTATTGAGTTTTTCTAGTGCAGAAGTCCAAACTATTCCTTATGAGATACCTGAATCAGAGTCCGAATCTAATGATGTGCCTATTGAAAATCTTAGTGTAAGCATCTAAGTGATTAATTTTCTATTTGTATATTATTTACATTAAAATAATTATACTATTTTATTTACACAATAACATAATTTATAATTAATAAAAATTTACTTTCCAAATCATTATGAATACAGAACGTTATACCATTAAATATATTATATATGCATGTTTACATACATTTTCAGATATTAACGAAAGAAATGTTGAATCGTGAAGAATTACAACAATGTATTGCAGAGAACATCAACAGAGCAATCATCCCTACGGACTTATCTTTGAAAGACGATTTGAATGAATCAATGATTGGTGAAGGGAATACTTCATTTATGGCTGAGATCAATAATGCTATTAAATCAATCGTTGAAACAACAGAATCCGATCCTGTGTTTAAACGATTTATTGCTGAAACCATTGGGGTGCATACAGAAACAGACACAAGTCCAGAGGAAGATGGCGAAGGAAAGTTAAGCCAAAAATCTGCTAATGAGTGTGTATAGATTTTATATTCTTTGGATATTTCGTTATAAATCGAATACTACACTTTTAAAGTATTGTAATATTTTTAGAATACAAAAGAATCAAATGGAAACAGATAAGGACAATATTAACTCGACAGAGCCAGTGGTAATAGATACTAAAATAATGGAGGACGGCACAACGGATGTCCCTTTGAAACATAGACTTCGTAGTTCTTCAAGACAACAATATAACAGAGTCGAAGACGAAGTCGACAAAGTGAGAGATCAAGAGAAAGATCGGAACACTTTAGAAGATCAAAATGCAGCCGCAGTGTTGAGTATTATAAATGCCAATATTATTAATAGTGTGTCTGACAGTGACAAAAAGACTTTTGATGCAAAAGAATTAATAACCGTAAATGACGATAATGAACAAAAAATACAAACAATGATCTCTACAGTAAATAAGAATGATGCTGTAAAGCCGTTAGCAGAAATAGACATACAGAAAACTAATGACGTTACATTATTTGCAAATAGCAATGCACAGCCTAAAGTTAAAAAGTCCACGTTAAAGCGACTAAGACCTACGAAACCTAAACGCGATCAAGCGACCAGTGATAATCAATCTAATTCTGTCCAGCCCAATATAATTCAACCTATAACAGAACACGAAATCATGACTATGCCAACATTGATAGTGTGTTCGAAAGACGAAATGGATAATCTTTTGATAAATCGTTCATCAACTATTACATCAACTTCCACTTCGCGTTTTATTCCAATTGCTCCAAAAGATCCAAGCAGAATTAATGAAACCGTGGAAACTTTATATTTAAGGACAGTAAATGTGGCACAGCAACTACCTGTAACCAAGACACTGTCATCCGTAATAGAAGAACCAAACAATCCTGGGAATCAAGTGGAATTATTACAATCAAAAAACGGTAATAATGTGAATAAACGTTTAAAAACTATACATCAAACTGACATGACAGTACCCACCATCAATATTGCTCAACAGGTATTAAATTGTCCAATAGCACCAGTGCAAATTAATAAAATTGTTGGAGGTGAATCGATAACGCTTTACGCCAATGAGACAAGCGCTAAAACGTCATTGGATGGCACCAATATGCCTATGATCAATTTGGATGAAAATATCAGCCTGTCGGAAAGCGGATTTTCTCCATATTTAAAATTTAATTGTAGCAAAATCAATCAAACCCACAATCTTTCGGACATTGATTTAGCGCCTATGATGGAAAATGTGGGCACGATAAATAATAGAAACGAACAGTTACCTAAGAATGTCGATATTATTACTAAACGCACTCCGAAATCTTTGTTAAAAAGTAGATCCAAAAATCATAGATTAAGCTTGTCCACACCGCGCAAACGAAGCAGCCACATAAGGGCACTTGATTTTAGCACTCCTACGAGAACGACAAGGAAAACGAACGGGGATGGAAACTCCCAGTTTTCTACATCAACGAAACGTTTAAAATCTGTTTGTAGGACTTCATTATTTAGATCACCGGCGCTTTCTAATACTTCCGCTCAAAAGCAGAAGAGTCCAATAAAAATTAGTCAGTCTTATAGAATTCCCATAGCTACTAGAAGTCCTGCGCCCAAACTCATGGGTGGTTGGGATAAGTACAATGGTGTTGGTGTTATCATAGGGGAAGTCTCTCCACATGGAAGTACAAGCGCATCTTGTTCTTCCTCGGAGGATAGGATCGTTCAACACAAGCCGTCTAAGTCCTTAGCAGGAAGTTGGGATGCTGATTTACGTAAGAATATAGAAGCGAATAAGAGAGACGAGAAAGATGAGTCGGATACCAAGAAGTCTGCAAAGAGGAAAAAAAATTCTATCAAAGATAATGAGATACGTAAGAAAGCTAAATACAGTTCTCGATCAATGAAGAGCAATGACGAAAGAAAAACTGGCAGTAAATCAAAAGTGAATAAGAAGTTTAAGCATGATATAGAAGACATCGATGAACTGGAAGAAAATTCTCAAGAAAACATCAAAATAATAGAACCGCAAAATAATGAAAATGAAAATAAAAAAAAAGCTACTGTTAATACTGTAAGTTTCACAACGAACAAATCCGATAAAATTTCAACTATTACCTGTGAGACATCGGCAAAAACAAATAGTACAAACCCATCCAGCAACGATGCAGCAGTATCCGAAAAGAAACCTGTAAAAAAATACGCGCAACTTAAAACAATTTCGACTAATTTAAGGAAGTTTGATAACGAAAAAGCAAAAAACATGGAAGTAGCACAAATCAATTTGCAAGTGTCTGAAGTTTCGAGAATTTTATCCGTGGACAGTACACAGCATGTCTTGCGAATGCCAGATATGATGAACTTGGAGACACCTAGAAAATTCGACAACATATCCGGTCCTCCACCAACGCCAAGAGTACTAAGTCCCTCTAGTAATCTAATTACTCCGTTTATCAAGATCAGCGAGGATTCCTCTAAAATACGTAGTTTTATTCCTACCCCAGAATTCCCGATAACCCCGGGCATAGCTATAACTCCGAAAGAGGAGATAACTAGAGATGTTATAAAAAGAGGCGAGTACAATTCCTCATACTACAAACCTACCTCTGAACAAGCTCAAGAATCTGATCTGAAGGTATCTAACAATAAGCCTAAAAACAATAGTACACAAGAATCACCCATTATATCTTCATCGCACATACAATTACATTCGGTGCATAATAGTCTCACATCTGGTAATACTTATCAAACATGTTCTTCTAAATTAGAGATAACGGAATTCGAAGTAATCAAGGAGAATTTACCGAAAGAAGAAGCTATCAAAGAGTTCAAAATTGCAACTTCTTCCAAAGATTCAGGAAGCGCAGAATTCAACGCTTCCATTGTAACAGATCGCCACGTAGATCTGATACAGATAAATGAATTTAAAGGTATAAGTGAGCATCAGGAAATAATAACCGATGTCAATGATTCTCACAATGATTCTGAGAGTAGCTCGTCATCTGACACATCATCGTCATCATCGTCATCCTCGTCATCTACATCCAGCAGTTCGAATACATCGATAAATACATGTTCGCCAAACGAGAAATGCGACAAAGCCCCAAGTAAAACGAGCACAGACATCAGTAGCGATTTCGCAGAAAAAAACATTAATGCATCGAAAAATATAAATGATGCAACTAATATACAAAACGCATGTAAAAAATCAGATAATACGATTGAAACGGAATCTTCGCCAAAGAAAGTATTCGCGATCACGAAAACTGATGATCAGCTAAAGAATATTCAAAAAGAAACCCCAGCTAAAGATGAGACTTTATTAAATGAGGCTGATATTTCGGAAACACCCAGCAGCTCAAAAAGCGGAGTAGAAATGATTAATTTGACAACAAAAATATCGGCAATTATGACGAAAGACGAAAAATTATCAAAATCAAATAAGCCGCCAAAGAATAGCAGTAAAATACAAATCAACAAATCGAGACCATTGCCAAAGATAATAGATATACAGTGTATTCAGCCAGGATTGATCCAGTTGCGGAAACCGATTGAAGAGGAATGTCAATCCGAAGGCAAGCAAAGCACGTCTGTGAACAATAAACTTATGCAAAGGCAGCTATTAGAAGAAAAACGACAACGCATCATGGCTAAGATCAAAGATAACTCAAAATTGAATCCTTGTGGAACAAAACGTAAACGCATTTTAACAAGCAAAGCTTCAGAAACTCTAAAGAAGTTTGGTAGAGGAAACCGAAATATACGTCCAACGATAAAGTATTCCAGAAATGTTAATAAGAATATGGAACTGCAAGATAATCGACAGGAAACCTCGAGAAAAAATATGCAAAGACAACATGAGCCGGAAAAACCAAATCTCGTGAATAAGCGCTGTGACAACAAAGAAAAAACGAAGAATCAAGTTGCTGCATCGAAAAATACAGATTCTAACTTAACGAATTACAAAAATAATGGTAGCAAGCCGCTTGATAATCATACGACAAAACAATTCGTAAATGATATTTGTGAAAATAATGAAGTCGAAAATTGTAAGAAAAATGAATCCACGGAATTGCATAATTCTTTATCAGAAAATCAAGATTATCTAAAAAAGAGGATAGACACTAAGGAGAGTATAGAGAAATATTGCAATATTGAAAGTAATATCGACAAAGATGGAATAAGAGAAACACAAAAAAATATTGATATACAAGAACAAATTTTGAAAAACGAAAATTCGGAGAAATATATTGTTAAACAAGAAATATCAGTTCTGGATAAAATAAAACATGATCAAACAGAAGATAAAAAAAATAAACCGAAACAGTTTTTAAATGATAAATCTGATTATAAAATATTAAGATATAAGGTGGATCAAGTAAAGCGTGACCTATTTAGTGACGAGGAAAATGATAACAAAACATCTTCGGCAAAAGACGAAACCGAGACAATCGATACAGAAATTCAAAATTCTAATCTTGTTGAAGCTTCGGACAAAAAGAAAATCGCCAACGTCGAAAATCCTAAGCAGGAATTATCGACCGTTCTTCAATGTTTGCAATTAGTGCCAGCGTCTAAAAAGGAGCATTTGCATAATAATAAAAGTCAAACTGAACAGCAACATAAAGAACAGAGTGAATCTGAAAACGAAAGTGATAATGAGTTGCATCAAACAGTCGATATTCATAATAATAAAACAGAATATCACTTTATATATGACGATAGTGTACCGATGAAAAAAAGAAGAAGGAGGTATAGCGCACATGAATTACAGATCGAAATCAATTATGCAGATCTTTCGGATCCGAATCCCATTGAGTGCATCAAGATAATGAAAGCTATCGAATTCGAAGAAATACTTAATCTTCCGCCTAAGAAACGAACAGTGAATAAAAAATCTCGCACCAAAAATGAAAAAGTTTGCGAAACACCTAAGATGGATAAGGACATGCTTAATCTAAAAGATGATACAAAACCTTTGGCTTCATCATCTCCTGTAGATGAACCATCAAAAGCTAAAATGAAAAAGACGATTAAAACTGCTGCGACAAACAAAACTAATAACAATAAGCAATCTGATACAAAGAAAAAGCAAAAATTGGATAAGCAGGAAAAAGGTAAGATTGTAAAGATATTTTGTTATTTTTGATAAAACTTGTTTTTCATTGTAAAAGATATCATTATATAAAATATTTTAGTTCCAGATATCACTACCAAAAGCCGAAAAAGAAAATTGTCAGAAGTAAAAGAAACGAAACAGGTAATTAAATAATTCATATTTATATTAATATATTTACGTTATCTCTAATAATACTATATAATTGTTTTTATAATTCTTTATCTAGATTGAGAAAAAATGCCCGACTGATCCTCAAGCATTACTTAGTAACTTAGACGAAATGGACCTGAATAAATTCCTATCTACAGTTCATGGACCTGAATAAATGCTCTCTTTATTGTATATATGTATAAAAATGTAAATATTGTTTTTTCTATTTTTATATAATTATATATAGTATTAGAGTATTGAAAGTGAAGATAGAGTATTTTACTATTTGATAATCTAGATTATTTAACATTTATATACATATCTCTTTAAAGTTCATTTCTATATGATTATCATTTCTTTAGCCAAATATTTTTTAAATATCGACTTTGTTGTGAATAAATATTTATTATCTTTTAATTTAAGACAAAATATTTTAAGATTAATTTTTTAATTTTTAATTGTGTGAAAATAACAAATTATATATAGGAAGTCTCTGCATACAATACCAAACTGTTATAGTGGCTTCAGTATATGAAAATATATATATAAGTTGAAAATATAATAAATATATATCCGATTCTGAATGATTTCGGAGTTCAGGAATATTGAAGTAAGGAAACATGAATCATAATAAATGTTTTTAATGTTCATTTTATTTAATGCTTTACAAAAGGTGCTCAAAAATTTCTTCGTCGATTTCGATACATTTTTTAAATTATTAATTTAAAAAATTAATAAATTGTTTTGGACTTTGGAAAATTATTTGGAAAATTATTCGGATGTGATATCGGCAGCATTAAGTATCAGTTGCTGTCCTAAATAATTGTCCTGAATTTTGAAATCTCGTTTTTCTTATTCTCTCTTCTTTCTCTTTCTTTAGAACTTTTATTCATCAAATAACTAGATAAGTTGTAGACTCACTTTTTTCACGAGAGATAGTGGATGACAGGGCCGGCAATTGACAGCGACATTATTAACATATATTTGGTGGATGAATGAAAGATCTGGATTCTCTACCGGAATAAGATTCCAGGATTTAGAACAGAGAATAAAGGACATTAAATCATATTTATTTTGACTCATGTTTCCATCAATGCTCCGTTTGAAATCGGACATATATTTATTAGACTTTTGATTTTTTTTTATATGCAGAAGTCGCTGTAACAGTTTTAACTTGCAGGCACCCTGTATTTGTATACGTAATAGAATAAAATTTATTACACTTCAGCATTCACGGCCAAGAAGAGAACTTGGTTTACATATTATACAGCCTTAACCCATTCGTGTGTGTGTGTGTGTGTGTGTGTGTGTGTGTGTGTGTGTGTGTG
>Ga0157364_1001428_pt1 | contig 20288 bp, 28 predicted proteins | sample AttsexASBM2_FD_111476 | JGI IMG/M metagenome (GOLD analysis project Ga0157364, IMG submission 111476) | Fungus gardens microbial communities from leaf cutter ant in Ribeirão Preto, State of São Paulo, Brazil - Atta sexdens ASBM2 | ecosystem: Host-associated > Fungi > Mycelium > Unclassified ...
GATTTATGATAGAGTATAAAGATAATGAATTAATTTATGATTTTTTTTAGATATAAAAAAAAATATAAATATATATATATAAAAGATATTTTATATATATATATATATATATATATATATATATATATATATATCTAAGAGAATATATATATATCAAGAGAACACAATCAACTCTCTCCAATTTAAATGAGCTTTTAGTATGTTATTTTATGGATCAAAATAAGTGACACGTATTTCTTTATACGTGTTGAGTCGTACGTTAAGGCAGTGAAATCATCCCTTAAAAAAAATCGATTTTTTTTCTTTCAGATTGAATATCGTCGAAACTGAGAAATAAAGAAATATGTTTTAAATAAAAGTTGAATAGTTGCAAGAGTACTTCATAACTATAAAAAAAAAATTATTTATTTATTTGTTTATTGTATATCGCCACTAATTTAAAAAAATTTTTTAATTCTTTTAATAACAAAAATTAAAGAGCATTTTACACTGAAAACAACGATCTATATAAAAGTTATGTTCCGCAAACGCATTTTTGGAATATGAACGTCTCTATAAGCGCTCCATACGTATTCGTCTTATACCAGCGTTCATTGATCGAAATAGCGTTGAATGAATATAGTCAAGTACGCATTAATATCGCACTAGCTATTATAATAAGAGCTTTTACAATAATGATGTTATAATAATAATGATGTTATATAATAATAATAATAATAACAACAATAATAGTGACTTTGTTAAACCTCAGAAACCTCAGAAACCAATCAAATATTTTTGATAATATATACAAAAATGTATCTTGGACAATTAAAATCAAAGTGTGAATAAAGAAATTATTATTTTCATAAAATATCGTTCATTTCATTTTGATCATATAGTAGCTAATTGTGTCCGTCGTGTTCAATGTTAACGTGAATAATGTACTGACATACATTGCGTCTTATTAATTATCACAAATATCGCATGTTGGTTTCGAATGTTTTTTAAACCAAACTTCGACTGGTGTTTCAAATTCTACTGTCATATGTTCCAAATATCCATTTTTTTGTATCAAATTCTACTGGCATATGTTCCAAATATCCATTTTTTTGTATCAAGTGTATTTAAACAAATTAATAAATCTTAGCGATAAAAACTGATTGTGCGATTGTAATTTTAAATAGCGTTTCTATAATAAATAAAACTGTACATCAAGATTTAAAAGCATGGCTACATCTTTTAAAAAGTGTTTTATGAAATTCTTCTACAAACGGAATCCAAAAATATCTAACGGTTGTATTTTTTCTGTTGTTCTAGCGATATTAATTGAACAATATTTTGTGCAAAATCTAGTCTATTTCTTATATATATATATATTCGGACAATGACCCACGAATCTAACATAAAACTGGAATATGGTCCAACATTTGGAAAATATACTTCCCTTCCCAAGTTTTAAAATAATTAGATACTTTATCAGATTTTGACGCCAAAATAAAAATATTATTTGCAATAAATATCGTTTCTTGATCCTAGGCCCTGATGTCCCACTAGTTCTTTTAATATAATATCTATAAAAAGTGGACATAATAATCTACCATCGGTTGAAATAACAGATTATATTGTATAAATGTGCATAATCTAAGATATTGACTGTGCTACATTCTCTACTTTTTTTACACCTTTCTCTGCCAATGTACGACCAGCATGTAATTCTAATTGAAAACCACTTTGGTTAGTTAATTTTAAATGTATTAAATTTTAACTTAACTAAGTAACTTTTAAACGTTAACTTTTTAACTCTTTTTTAAGTTAAAAAATTTTTTTATCTCTTTTAAATATCTTAAAAAAATAATAAGATATAATACGACTAAGAGCGTATATTCATAATCTGTTCATAATTTTAAGACCATCTTAAGTAATTTTTTAAGATGCAGCCCTTTGATTGGTTTATGCCGTTATGCTTTATGCTATAAGCCTTAGTTCGGATCTACTAGGTGTTTTAAGCCTTAGACATAAGAAATTGACCAATTACAGTCAAATATTCTTTTCGCATTCGATTGTAAATGATCAATTTCTTATGGCTTAAGACTTATTAAAAAGTAATCACTGATCTTGTATCTTCTCTATGTGTTGGCTGTTTTTTTAAAGTTATATAATTTATATACCCATCAAACGAAAATGGATTGAAATGAATTGAAATGGATTCAGATTTTCAGAAATATTGATTTATGATGTTAAAATGAACGTTTTTCAATTCTGAATGCATTTTTATTCATTTATAGGAATTGTATGGAACATATCGCTTTTTAATCTAAAAAAAATAATAGCTTTTTCTAATGTGTATGCTCAACACATTGTAAATACTGTTCAAAATTTTGAATAGAAAATGCAGTTTTTCAATCCAATTGCATCCAATTAAATCTAATTGAATCCAATTGAATCCAATTAAATCCAAAAAAAGTATATTTAAAATTGTAAGATCTGCAGAGTCGCACGAATCCTTACTCATTAATGTCAGGGATAGTCAGAATGAGTAACAAGAACTGAGACTATTATGAAGAAAGGACCGAATACACAAAGATATTTTAATAGAATAGAGTCATTTATACATATAAAAGGAATAAATCGCGATAGAGAGAACTTTTATTTCGTTGTCGCCGTTCTTGAGAGAAAGTTATTGTACAACATAGCAGATATCTGGATTATCGGCAAGAATCGACATAGTAACAGCGAGGTGATTGGAAGATCATTTTATTCCAACACGCCCTCTCAAATCGCGCGTTAAGCATCCTTGAAATTTGTATCTGCAATTCCAGTTCTCCCAGACATCTCTCGTGTGAGACACGGGGCAGCGCCTTGGTTAGGATGTCAGCAGTCGTATGTGTCGTGGATACATGCCGCAACTCCAACTTGCCAGATGTGACCCTCTTGCGAACAAAATGACATCGGATATCTATATGCTTCGTCCGAGCATGATAAACAAGATCAGATAATGCTCCAAAGTTGTCAACAGAGAGAATAATTTCTCCGTACTTCTCCATTCCTGCATTAGACTTCGCAAGTAGGCTTCTTGGCGGCTTCTGAGAGACTAACGTACTCGGCTTCAATGGACGATAAAGCTATCATTCGTTGTTTCTTTCCAAGAGATCGCGGCTCTTTCTAAAAGATAAGCATAACCAGTATATGAATGATGATCAGAAGTATCACTTGCTCAATCAGCATCGGAGAAACCATGGATAAGGATGCTTGTCTGAGTATTCATCAGCGCCAGATCAAATAAATATCTCAGGACTTGTTTGATTACAAACCAATGTTCGGCCTGAGAATTATTGATGTGTTGAGCCAACTTAGACATAGTATTCGCGATATCGGGGGTGTGTCGTAACAGCAAGATACATTAAAGCACCGATTAGTTCACGATATGGTCATTCTCCTGAGTTTGAAATCTGTTCTAATGGTTTTGTTGTTGAACGATGCGATGATATCTTCGTGGCTGCTCTATTGCAATTTTTTATTCCATATCTTTCCAACAATGCCAGAATATATCCTGTCTGTGATAACTCGATCATATCGTCTTCTTGCTTGATTTCCAATCTTAAGCAATATCTTGCAGAATCAAGGTCTTTAATCTCAAAGTCCTGTAATAGTCGACTTTTGATATCTTGGATCCAAGTTTCATCTCTACGCTGCCACGATCAAATCGTCAACATAGACGATCACGAGCATGATTTCAAAATTTCGCCAACCATAATAAAGACAAGGCTCGTTCACGGTTGCATGAGTCCTAAATTTTTCAATTTTTGGTGTGCCCCTGCCTTCCGGCTTGACGCAATCCATACAAAGCCCGCTTAAGTCAGCAAACATCTCCTTCTGTCTCGATCATCCTGAGCATGGCCAGAGCACGAGTATGAACCTCCAAAGTATCTGGTGTTTTGGCGATGATTCTCCTCAGCATTTTCTCGAGCATCTCAGGCATCTCCATAATGACTTTTTCTTCGAGTTGGCTATTAAGGTAAGCAGTAACAACATTGAATTGCTAAACCTTTAATTTAAGCTCGGCAGCGAGGGCAATCACAATCCGTACTGTTTCCAACCTAGCAACAGAGGCGAATATTTGATGATAATCAACTCCGAAGAGTTAACTGTATCCCTTGGCAACTAAACTATAGTCTTGTGTCATTCAATATGGCCATCTGAGTTATATTTGTTCGTCAACACAAGTCTGCAGCCAATAACATTCCTTCAGGTTTCTCATCTATCAATATCCCATGTGTCGTTTTTTAAAAGGCTCATCATTTCATTTTCTAGAGCCCTCTTCCACTCTTCACAATCCTTGCTTTCAAGAACTTTGTGAACAGATATTTCAGCTACATCAGCGATCATGTGAGTCGTGAGAGCTGCTTCTTCTCTATCTTCCTCCTGTCGGATTTTCCTCAGCTTCCCTGTTAGATAACACCTCTGTTCTGAGCAGCTTCCTAAGTTGTCCTCTGGCCCCGAAGTAATTTTGGTCTACCAGGTGCTTGCCTTAACATTGTGTCGCAGGTTCATACGGGGTACCAGGAACTACAACTGGTTGAACAATACTGTAGAATTAATTTGAACTAAATCAAGATGTCTGCGCAGAAAACTTTTGATAGATTTTTCATTTAAGTCAATTGTACTTTCCTCCGTCAAATCATCTAATATTAACGAATCTTCAACTATGTCATTTATTTCCTCTAAGAAACGAACATCTCGAGCAACAATGATTTTATGCTTCGATGGGATCCATACCCGAAAGCCTTTCGTTTCTCTAGGATATCTACAAAGATTCCCTCCAAAGATTAGGCCGACAATTTATTCTTTGTTGGATATTTGTCTAAAACAAATACCTTCGAACCGAAACTTCTCAGGTTATCATAACTCAGTGATTTGCCTGTTCATTTTTCGAATGAAATTTCTTCACCTAAGGCGCTTGCTGGACATTGGTTGCGTATGTAACACGCAGTGACAATGGCGTCGGTTCAGAAACTCGTTCATTCTGTCAAGCCTGACTGAAACATTAGACATCTAGCCATATCCTGCAAAGTACGATTGAATCTCTCAGCCATCCCATTCTGCTGAGGAATTGTCAGTCTGCATTCGATGCCGCTCTTCACCAGGTACTGGTCGAACTCGGTGTTGCAGTATTCCTTGCCGTTGTCCGACTGTAAATACTTTATCTGTCTTCCAGTCATCCGTTCCACTATGGTCTGATACGATTTGAATGCTTCAATACACTACTCTTTTCTCGTAGGAAGTACACTTCTTCCCATCTCGTATAATCATCAATAAAGGTTACGAAGTAATGCACCGTTTAATGCCTGTGATATGGACCAACAATATCCGAATGCACAATCTTTAATGGCTCTGTGCATGGACTTCGGTCATTTTGAAAGAGCAAGGGCGTCATCTTTCCTCTCAGGCACACGGTGCAACGCGATAACTTATCAATGTTCTTTAGACTTACATCTGATGAAACACGGTCCCGAATCGAACGCGCAAGATCACGAGCATTTAAATGACTCAACAGGTAGTGCCACTTCAACAATTCAGAACACTCCGTTGCAATCGCGGCCTTGATGCATTTCACGGATATAATATAAATCTACTTTATAGTCTGCTACAAGTCTCACATCACCGTCACGATTTACTACTCGCGTTTCTCGGTCACTAAAAATTACATCGTGTCCCATCCGTTATTTTATCGAAACTAAGTTCGTACGTAAGTCGAGCACATACAACATTTCGGAACTGCACCTGTCGTTCCTCTCGCTCAGTCACGGTGGTAAATAGAACCTCTCCTTCGCCTTTTATTTCTGCAAATGTATGACTGACTAGATTCAATTTATTTCTGTTTGAGTTGCATCTTTTGAAAAATTTCTGCATCACCAAAGATGAGCAGTGCATCCACTTTCAAGAATCCAGAATCGAATTATTGTGTCACATTTGCCTCTTCAATAGGCGCAGCAATATGGTAGGCGGCGTAGGAGTTATCGACGGCATTTTCCGACTGTCGAGTCTTCTCAGAGGCTTTACCTTCTTTCTTATTCAGATAATCTGGCTTCTTATGTCCTACGATGCCACAATCATAACACTTTACCGTCAAGTTACTATTTTCAGTTTCCTTTTCATTTATCTTTTCTCTTTTTGGACATCGAAATTTTCTCGGTTTACCACTTTTCGCAGCCAAAGCAGTAATAAGCAGTAATAAGCTCTCCTTCATTTTTTCTTGCTTCTGTTTCTTCTAAAATCTTAACTTCCAATTCTTCAGCTATGGGAAGTCTATCTCGAGATTCAATAGCGCATTTGAAATTCTCGAACGAAGAAGGGAGGCTGTATAATAGTATTATAGTCAATAGATCACCATTTATCTGTACATTCATACCCTCTAATTTGTCAACAGCATCAAAGAACTTATCGATATACTCCTTCATGTCTCCGCTTCTTGCATCCGATGTATGAGCTACTTTAACAACGTTGCCTTCCTTGCGGGCTCCTTTGAAGCAGATTAACTCGAGTTTTAGCCACATAGCACGCGACATTTTGCCTCCACGAATCTGCGATAATTCTGAAGGATAAATTGAAAGAATTAAGTCCGATCTGGCCTTCCTGTCCGCAATTATCCAGGCTTCTATTAAGGCGTTTCCATCCGCACCAACCGCAGGTTCCGGCTTAACTTTCTATTCATTAACGTATTCTCACAAGTCATTTTTCATGAGCAAAACTTCTACCTGCAACTTCCAGGTATTGTAATTGTCTTTGGACAATAACTCAATATGATATGATTCATATGACGATGAAGCCATTGCGACAAAGCAAGCAGGTTCGAGCGAAAGAAATTTGCACAATTTATTCGAGATAATTTAACCTCAACACGTGACAGATTATGAGCTCATAATCTGTAAAATCTGCAGAGTCGCGAATATTAGGGACAGTCAGGATGAGTAACAAGAACTGAGACGGTTATGAAAAAAGGAATACACTTTTTAATAACACAGAGTCGTTTATACATATAAAAGAGGTACATCGCGATAGAGAGAGCTCTTACCATATTTCGTTGTCGCCGTTTCTCGAGAGAGAAAGTTATTGTATAACATGGCGAGTATCTCGATTATCAGCAAAAATCGATAATCGAGATGACATCTCGACACAGTAACAGCGCGAGATAATCGGAAGAAGATCATTTTATTCCAATAAAAATACGCATTCGGATAGAAAAAAATTTTAATTCATTTTAATCCATTCTCGTTTGCTGGGTAGTTATATCGTTATATGTTATATACTTATATCACAATGAATAAAAAAATTAAAAATTTAATTTACTTAATAATCTATATTGTAGTTATTTAATCTCATTTTAAGAAAAATTAGGATATTATGATCTAAAAAATAATTTTTTTTAAATTAATTTTTTTTTAAGTTAAGTTAATTCAATATTATTAATTATTGTAATTATTAATTTACGTTAAATTAATTTTTCAACTTTTCCTTCAACTTTTAACTTAATTTTATTAATTTTGTAAAGCCATTAATTTTATTCAGTTAAAAAAAAACGTTAACTTACCTAACCCTGATTATTCTTCAAAGAAATTGTACAAAGGAAAAAACAATCTTGTACATTATATAAATGACTTATTTAAAAGTATTTTAAAAATGTAATAAAGTTATAAATATACTGTTTCATCAAATCATAACAGTTAAATAAAAAAAGTAAATGAAACATATATAATTATTTCAATTAAAAAAAATTTTAAACTAAAAAAATATTAAAAAATTAAAAATTAAGTTAAAAAATTTAACAATAAACACTTATTAATAGACCTTAATATTGTATTATTCACAACTGATAGTACTTATTAATCGAAATCAAAATTGCGAATTTGCTGCAACGATTTTCGTCTTTTATAGTTATGTTCATGTCAACATACAAATACAACCTATGCAACATACAAACGCAAATTATGCAGAACAACTGTTCCGCCTAGATTAATAAGACGTAATGTTTTGTCAATACATTATTCATGTTAACATTGAACATGACGGACACTGCTGTAGCATCAAAATGAAATGAACGATATTTTAAAATAATAATTGCTTTATTCATACTTTGATTTTAATTGTCCGAAATATATTTTTGTACACATTATCAAAAATATTTGATTTGTTTTGGAAGTTTAACAAAGTTACTATTAATATTATTAATATTATTATTATTATTATTATAATATTATCATTATTATTAGTGTAACATTATTATTGTAAAAAGTTTTTATTGTAATAGCTAATGCGATATTGATACGTATTGACTGTATTCGACGCTATCTCAGCAGCCAACACCAATATGAGATGAATATCGTTTATCAAAATCCTGCGCCTAAATCACTCAGAAGATGGCATAAAAGATGAAAATCCGAATGAACTCGAAATCGCCCCCTTTACTGCGAGACGCTATCGCGACAATAGTATACATATAAACAGAGCTTGCGAAAACCTCAAGTCTCTCATTTTCATATTATCGTTAGGATCGAGTGGTTTGCGATATTTATTCCTCTTGAAGTAGCTAAGTTTTTGGAAAGAATAATTCGCGCCGCTTGTGGGTTAACGACAACTGAAATAATGCTAATAAGTTCCACGCGCGATCTCGCGGCTAAGTCTGATATGTGACAATACTTAGAGAATTATACTGTCTTGCTTTCGACGCTTGTACTTGTAAAATTTCCGGTTCTCAATTTATGCTTGATGTAAAGTCTTTGCCCTTCGGGCTTCTCATTATATCTTAATCTCAATTAAAATTTTGCATAGAAATGTTGTTAATTCTTTAATTGTGAAAATTAATTGTAATGACAAAATCAACAAAAAAATTGTTTTGAAAATTAATTATTCTCGTAATAAAATTGCTTCTATTTGAATCTTGTCTTTTGAAATTCGCAGTAAACTTATTCAAGAGAAACAAATATAAAGTTAATAATTTATCACAACAAATTAATTCAAGAATAAAAGGTTATCGTAACTCTATAGCGATCAGGAAAATTAGATTTGCTCACGAATGAGTACGTAACTGCCCTGCTCTGAGCGTTGCGCGCTTTACATTAAGTGCTCCTCGTCTCCTCTCTTCCGATCTGACGCGCACTGTACAGAACCGCTCCGGATCAAACTTCCTTTTTTTTCCTTTTGTTCTTAGCATGATTGGTGCCTCATTAACGCACGCGCTTCCCTTGTAAGGACAGCCCGCTTGAAGTAAAGCGCTCTGGGCCGATCCTTCTGAAAAGGGCTGTTGCTTGCCCCCTTGGCGTGCCCCGATTCTCCCTTCATCCCATACTACTCCGGAATAGAGCCGTTAGTTGCTTTTCCTACGAAGGAGAAATTTAATTGAGTCATGTGCTGTGATGGGCAGATCAAGGCGAGGCGGTTGGAGGGAGCAACTCCGAAGGATAGCGAAGGCGTTCTACTAACACGGGAAGTTTGATTCCTTCGTGTTCGGAAGACCCCCGAGTTCACCGGAGCTCCTTGATAATCTTTCGTATCCTCCACTTTCGCCGCCAAGGCTATTATCTCCCCTCGAGCTCCCAAAGTGTGTCCCGCGAGAAGCGCCAGACACATCGAAACCGCCCACGCGCGTCTCTACGAGGCCGACTAAACTGTGCGTGATAAGAATCTTGTTCGTTGAAAATAAAAATTCTTAAATAGAGACAACATGTCTCCGATTGTCATTATTTGTTTATCTTCCCTGGGCTTCCCGAACCGATTCCGTGTGATGACATTGCAGTGGCGAGAGCAACGTCATTGCGTGCCGCCACGGCACTGTTGAGATGTCCCTTCTGACAAAATTCTGAAAGGGCCACAGAAGTCATTCTATTTTCCGCTCGCGAAATTGCAGTTCAGAAGCCAAAGCTCTATTCCTATTCGTTGACATCTCCTCTCGAGAGGCAAATAATAAAAATAAACAAAATATTAGCATGGCGTTTTTCTCGTTACATCTGACGGGAAAAACGCCACGAACTTTTTCCCATACCTAATATATAAAATATATATAAAAAAGGGAAAAAGGCGGATTCCCTTCGAGTCCAGATGTGACATCTATTGAATTTACTAGAGAAATACACACATATAACACACATTAAAATATTGATTTTTGTAAAAATGGTGAACATTGAATACAAAGTTTCATTTTCACTCAAAAAAATTAGTAAAAAAATATTTATATCAAAAAAGTTTTTAATTGATCGTAAAAATCATGTGTACTATTCTAGAGAATTTAGTTTAGCAATTGCTATAAAAATTTCAAGTGGATCGGATGAAGTTTGTTAAAGTTATGTTGCAAGCCAATTAGAAAAATGGTTTCGAGAAAAACGCGTTTAAAGTTTTGAGTAACATTATTTCATACTGAACTATAGAAATTTTTAATTTGTCTTTAGTCTATGATGTCTGCACCATATAATTGTCCTTCTATATTGATATTTGTTTCCTCCTCTTTCCTGAAGGATGTGGAAGCTCTACGAGTGTCCTTAGCGGCATCTGTAAGCGAACATTCGACAAACTTGACACAGCGCACGTCAGCCTTGAAATTATAGCAATTATGGCCTATAATCAGTTATAACACTTGTATAATTTCCAGTATATTTGACAATCTATCGTTGAAAATGAAAGTTGCGATATTTGCAGCGATGTCTATTTTTGTGTCACTTGAAGACATTTTCGGAGCGCAGTCGAATTAAAGATTTTGTTGTTATTTTACGTAAAGCCATCTAAGTAACGATTGAGTAATGCGTCCCTGATCAAATCCTTATATGTATATTGGCTTCACAGCATCGAAAATTTTCTGTGAAAGAGGCGTTTTATGTTGGTAATCATTTAAACTTCTTCGCTTTCTACTACAAACACCATGAATCTGCACCGCTCGGGCATTTATGTTGCGGCACTTTATCCGTCGAAACTTTGTGATATAGAGTTGTCCAAATATTATTATGCATTTTTTCGATGGAATTTGGATTTCGACAAATGGCAAAGTCATAATATACAAAGAACTCATCAATTAATTTGCCAGTTAATTTGCCTTTTCTATCAAGACCTTTCACATTTTTTTTTAAATTGCGGAGCTGGGAATCCATACGCTTCTGTACATATAGTCGATGCACTCTTTTTTACAAACTATGACATCTGCATAAGGTTTAGCATCTAAAATTCCTTTGAATTTTGCTGTCTTCATCGCCAATGTAATTTACAAATTTACTATTATTATGGAGATCTTCGGAACGTGAAAATATTTTATAACTGCGTCCACTTCCATTTTTTCAGTTGACTCCTCATGATTCGCTTGATATTGTTCCGAATGTGACTTAGCTCATTCTTCATATTCTCAGTATCCTCTTTCTTTGTTCAAAATTCAGGCCTTATTTTAATTTAACACAAACATTGACACTTTTGCCAGTATATCACCCTATAAGCATGACTAATCCATAAAGCGAAAATCTTCGCTTTCTCCACGTCTTATCGCCAGACACAGTAATCTCCCCTTTATGTGTATTATTATCTCCTTTTACTGTCGATAATTTTTTCTTCCCTTCAGTTGCTTTCTTAATAACATCGATAATATATTCTACAGGACGTAGAAACCTTAAGCTACTGCGCGCTCCTCCGATGCGCTTAGATGGTGTCACGCCCCACTTTAAAGAAACGTTGTAAAACTTAAAAAAATTATTTAAAACTAATTGAATCTTATTTTTAAGACTCTAAAGCATCATTTCAAACAAAAAACTTTTTCAATTTTTTTGAAAATTTTCACCTATATGTTACTTCTAAAATGAACATATAAAAGACATAAATAAAAAAAGTGACTCATCTTCAGCGGTATCAGAGCATAGATTATACGAAAAACATGAATTCAAGTAGGTATACTAGGCGGGTTCTAACCCATGGAGCTAGAGGGGAGCGCGGGGCGTGGGGGATACTCGTTGGCGCGGGGGGGAAGGCGCGGTGAAGGAAGAGGGAAGGGCCCGGTCGGCTACATCGCTGTTTATGTAAACATAGGACCCCAGTCGATGGATTACATAAACATGATGATGATGTTTCGCTATACCTTTCATATTTTTCACCGCCACTCTCTCAAACATTCCACGTGATATTTTTTTTCGTCACCCGCCGCCGCCGCCGCTGCCGCCACGGACCCCGCGTCCACTCCAAAATGCGTTTTTGGATCGCTGCTGCCGCAAACCCAGCGTCCACTCCAAAATGCGTTTTTGGACCGCTGGTGCCGCAAACCCCGCGTCCACTCCAAAATGCGTTTTTGGACCGCTGCTGCCGCAAACCCCGCGTCCACTCCAAAATGCGTTTTTGGACCGCTGCAGCCGCAACCCCCGCGTTCACCCCAAAATGCGTTTCGGGCCGGCGCCGCAGACCCCGCGTCCACTCCAAAATGCGCCGCCGTATTATAACGCGAACAAGATGTTTTGTCTAGGTGATCATTGATGTGTTCTCACAGTTCTTTTTTTTCAAGGTCAGAAGTCGTCGATGACGATATTTTTTTCTAAGAAGAGATCGGTGACACGTCGTCACTACTGCGACCCCAATAAAAGATCGGTGACACGTCGTCACTACTGCGACCCAATGACAGATAATGAGACAAAGAATTCACAAATGGAATATATAATGGGTCATAAGCGCGCGGCACCCTCAGTTGGTGCCTTTAAAGATTACTGAATAGCAATAAGTATAATGCGAAAAGTATGGTTGACCATCATGCAGAAGTTGAGGGCATGGATGGTGTAAATGCAGATAAGTTATTTGAAGCAATGGAAATAGAATTTGGGGCCATAATGGACGATGTAGAAGTCGAGAATATCAGAAACGTTGAAAACAGCTAACGTAACCGAGTTATTAGAAACGTGGATCCGTAATAGTTCGCGAATATCAGAGATGAAATATTCGAAATGCTTGAATGGAAGACTGTGAGAATATAATGAATCAAGAATCATCTGACGAAGAAATGCTATCCGACGATAGTGGATGTGCTAGTGATATGAGCGAGTGTGAAATTGATCGCGTAGAAAAATTTGTGCAGCCTTCGGAAATTCGTACGTTGAACGCTCGTACTAAGCACTGTGTGATCTATAATTATTATACAACGGGTGGTGCTTTAACTGTATGCACAGCATGATTCGTGACACTAACGATATAGGAATGTATCACGTCAGGGAGCATGAGAGCACGAGGACGATGAGTATGAAAAGAGACATTGGTGGAATAGAAATGTCAGTCTAATAAAGGACGATTATTATTGGGCGAAGAAAATCGCAGATAAGAGCCAAGGTTGGTGCATGTGCAGATTCCCGCGGGTAATGAAAGTGTGTTGATTATTGACAATATATGGATGGAATTTCGTGACCGCGATCTTGCACTAAAACTGTTTTTCAATAAATGCGACGAAATATTCTTTGAGTGCGAACAGTGAACTTTCGCAAACAAACATAATGAAAAGGTGTTAGAATGTTATGATATTCTAGACATGTCACGATGTTGCAACGTGTGTGAACGAATCACGTGCAAGTGCTCCGTAGAAGAGTGTGACGTGATCTAAAAAACAGTTAAAAGACATGGAAAATCATGAGCGAGTGGAACTGTTGGAGCGAACTGTTGGAGCAGTGCGGCCAGGTCGCTACTCTGGTGGAGTGTTTCGCGTGGCTGCAACGATGCGACGAGTGCATCGAGCAGCTCGAAGAACTTTGTCGTGCCAAGCGTCCGCATCTCGTCGTTGGACACAGACAATCCGCGGTGGCGAGTATTGCGCGACTCGCGGGTGCAAAGTCGCAATTGGAGCGACGTTTTTCGTGCACATTGGTGGCGAGTACGCGAGTGGCGAGTACGTGAGTAGCAACGATCTCTTGTCTGGCGAGAAATCGACGCCGCGTTCGAGAATCGTATATTGACAAGTGCGGTGATAAACTCTAACCACATCGAGTCGCAGCGGTTTTTAGAAGCGGTTTTTAGAAGCTAGCAGTGTAGTTCTACAGCGAGTGCGAGACGCTGTAGAAAGATACGGTAGTGTAAAAGTAAACACCGCATTCAACGATGAGTTCGCGACGAAGGATAAACGTGCTAATAAGAGCATAGTTACAAAGAACAGCGAGATATACTGATACACCGATTTGCGCGAGTGATACGAGCAGCATGTTATCCAACCTACCCTAGTATCGCTCGAAAAGTTCCAGGAACGCGACAGCGGGTGGGCATTGTTACGTATATCGAATTTGACTATCAATGTGAACAAACTAAATCTTCTGCGCGCGGGATGTCACATCGAAGTGCCTCGAAAAATAGCGACGAAACGAGTAATAATCAGTGTTCGTACAACGGACAATGCGTGTTTCGCGTGGTCGGTGGTCGCCGCTCTGTAGCTGAAAAGTATACGGAGCGGGAATCGTCCTATCCGCATTACATGACAGTGTTGAATCTCACGAATATCGAATTTCTAATATCGTTCAAAGATATTTCTAAATTCGAACGGTTGAACATGGTGTCGATCAACGTGTATGGCATCGAGAATAAACAAGTCCTTCTTCTGCGGCTTACCGATGACAAGAAGGAGAAGCACGTCAATCTCCTGTATCTACAAGATTCACACAACGACAACCTTGGCCACTTTGTATCAAAAACCTGTTGCGTCTCGTGAGTTCGCAAATTACTAGGAAAAAGAACAAGAAGTTTTTCTGCGACCGGTAAGTATAATAAGAAAAGCCAATAAAAAACAGTAAAAAAGAAATAGTGAAAAAAATAATTTCTCTATTATTTACAGATGCCTCCATTACTTCGGTTCATGCGAAAAATTGCAATTGCACGAAGTGAACTGCCAGAAGATAAACGACTGCGCCATCCGACTGCCGAGCGAGGACGACAAGTGACTTGAATTTGGAAACCACTGCAATAAGGAGCGCATCCCATTCATCGTCTACACCGATCTGCATCCTACGTAAGACAGAATTCGACAAAGAAGATGCATCGTCGTACGGGTATCAGCGACATGAAGCGCTTAGCATAGGCTATTACGTACGATGCGCATACAACGACACATTATCGTCATATTACTTCCGTCGCGATGAAGGCTGTATAATCTGGTTCGCGCAACAACTCAACGATTTGGCACATCGCGTGAAAAATATCGTATTCGCCAACGTGTCCATGGAACGTTGTCTAAACAGCAATGGGAGGCATACTGTAGCGCGATGCGTTGTCACATCTGCGAGAAACCGTTCGCGCTGGACGATACGCGAGTCCACGATCATTGTCATTTCCGGTAGATATCGCGGTCCAGCGCATTCAAATTGTAACTTAAATTATAAAAATTTATTCTATATTCCGATCGTATTTCACAATTTATCGGGCTATGATGCCCATTTTATAATTAAGGAAATTGCTACTGCGTACGAAGGACATGTAGATGTATTACCGATAACGAAGGAAAAATATATTTCATTCACTAAACATGTCGATAGCACCAAAGATTAAAATGAAAAGAATTTTCAGAAAAAAAATGGTGTAAAATTAAGATTCATTGATTCTTTCAAATTTTTAAATGCAAGCCTCGATAAATTGGTGTCGTATCTCGACAAAGATAAATTAAAAATTGTACGTTCCGAATTTTGCAAGCTCAGCGCGGAGGATTTCGATCTTTTCACGCGAAAAGGTGTCTTTTCATACGAGTATATTGACTGCATCGAAAAATTGCAGGACATGCGCTTACCACCCGTCGAATTATTTTTCAATTCGTTGACAGGCGATACCGTATCCGAGAGCGATTACGCTCAGGCTGTGAACGTATGGCAGCGATTCTCCATCCGAACGCTCGGCGAGTACAGTGATTTGTACTTGAAAACTGATATCTTGTTATTAGCCGACATTTTTGAAAATTTCCGCAATAGTTGCATCACGAGTTACTGTCTCCGCATTATTATACATTGCCAGGTTTCATGTGGGACGCCATGCTGAAATATACACATGTAAGATTCAAGTTGCTCATCGACATTGATCATGTTCATCGAGCGCGGTATACGCGGTGGTCACAGTCAAGTTCCAGCAGGTACGCACAGGCTAATAACAAGTACATGCATTCGTTCGATCCATCGAAACCGTCATCGTACTTGATGTACTATGATGTGAATAATTTGTACGGATGGGCGATGTGTCAACCTTTGCCATACACCGAATTTCAATGGTTCGAAGACGCTGCGAACTTTGACGTGAGTGCGATCGCTTCGGATTCATCCACCGGTTATATTTTCGAGGTCGATCTCGAGCGATATCCACAGCATCTACACGACCGATACACTGACCTACCTTTCTGCCCAACGAGCGATGAACCGCCCGGCAAGCACGAAGATAAACTTCTAGCGATGTTGTACGATAAATAGCGTTACATCATCTACTATTGCAACCTACAGCAATGTATTCGTCACGGTCTTCGCGTAATAAAGATCCACCGGGTGCTACAATTCGCTCAATCTCCATGGCTTTGCGATTACATTGAATATTTACATTCAATATAATTTAGAACGCGCGCAAAAAACGATTTCGAAAAAAATTTGTACAAACTAATGAACAACGCGGTATTTGGTAAGACCATGGAGAATGTGCGCAATCACGTTAATGTAAAATTAATAACAAAATGAGACGGTACGGCGTGGAGGCAATGATCGCGAAATCGAATTTTCACAGCCGCAGTGTCTGCGGAAAATTTGATCGCCGTCGAAATGCGTAAACTCGAGGTAAAGTTCGACAAGCCGATTATTTACGTGGGTATGTGCATACTCGATATATCGAAAGTCTACGAATTTCATCACGAGTACGTATCGCGACAAATGCAAGATCATGTACACCGACACGGACAGTCTCATTTACCATATAGAATGCAACGATGTTAAGAATATGAAACACGATATCGCTAGATTCGACACGAGCGATTATCCGGCATACAACGTGTACGGTATGCTTCTCGCGAACAAAAATGTACTCGGCCTGATGAAGGACGAAAATAATGGTGTGATAATGATCAAATTCGTTGGGCTGAGAGCGAAGATATACGCGGTGAGAGTGGGAGAACAGCAAGAAGGACACTAAAAAGGCGAAAGGTATAAAGAATAATGTCATAGTGCGAACGATAACGTTCGATTACACGCGATGTTTGAACGAAGAGATCGAAATGACTCGCCGTCAATCGTGTATACGATCTAAGTTACACGAGGTATACACGATATTCGAATCGAAAATCGCTCTGAGTCCATATGACGACAAACGGTACGTCGTACCGAACTCGACGGAGACATTACCGTGGGGGCATTGACGAATACCTTTGTAATATACGTTACTTACTATTATGTATTAATTATTGTAATTTACACTTTTTTTCACATTTATACAAATATTATTAACATGTTTTTATGTAATAGCATTTATTATTAGTATTACGATTGCTATACTTTCATATAATCGTATGTTTTTAACATTTATATACTACTAGTATTTCAATTTTACATTTTATGTATAGTTTTTATATCTGTACATTTATATCTGTATATTCCAGAATGAAGATGGAAAGGATAATAAAAAAAAAAACGTTCATATATTTATATTGATATACTTTTTATGTAGAAATAAAAATACACGAATCAAAATTTTATCAAATGACATTGTTTTTGTGTATCCATGAATTGTGCGATCCATCGAATCCCAACTATTTGACGTACACCTTATCTCCTTTCCGGAGCAGTACTTTCTCCACGAGATACACGTTCGGATGAGTAGCGCGATGCAACTCATGCTCATAAAACGCTGCAGCGACGAATTTTCCGTGATAATCCTCGAGTAGATAGGTTACGGAATTGGTACGCTGTATCTTAACGATTTTAAACACCTTGGTCCAATTTGGTGTGTAACCCTTCTCAAAAATCGTCTTGTACTTGCTCACGCGTACCGAATCGCCCACTTTAAATTTTGACGGACCAGCAATCTTTATCGCGCTGTACACCGTGTCCATGAGTCTTTCGGCGATCGCAGGAGTTACTTCAGCAGGTCGCATGCTGATAGTTCGATGCTTGCGTTGTAATCTGACACGAGATGCGGCAGCTCGTCGATCCATTTGTAATTGCCGTTAAGTGTAAACATCTTCCACATGTCGTTTTTGAGCGTGCGATTGAACCGCTCGACTACTGACGCTTTCAACGTCGAATACGTGGAATAGTGATTAATGTCGTGTTTTTTCAAGATTTTCTGCACATCGGCATTATAAAATTCCTTTCCCATATCCGTTTGTAAATTTTTCGGACATCTTCCACTCGCTCGAATTATCTCAACGATAGCAACAGCCGTCTCGCTTCCATCCTTGCTCTTGAGCGGTACGGCCCACGCGTACTTGCTCAATATCTCGATGACAGTGAATATGTAGTGGTGGCCTCTGTTGAAGCCTGAGTATGGACTCATCTCGACGATATCAGCCTGCCACAAATCGTCGTATTCTCGAACTTTGACACGCCTTCGCGGAAAATTTCTTCTCGCCGGAGCATGCAATTCTCGACGAGTCGACGTCTCTCTAGCTAATTTTTCTCTTTTCGTTGAATCTCTTTTTCATGATTCAACGCCTAATACACAGAGCAAAAGAATTTCTTTTCTCACTGACACCACTCTGACTGATTCGTTTCGTCTGTACGCAATTTAATTTATAAGACCGGCTTCGCGAAGTTCCTCGATGATCGACAATATCTCGTTATCGTGAGCGTTGTTGCCCGCTCGGTGCGAAACGTCGAGCAATCGTAGACGATTCATCAGTTCGTTGGGATCATTCCAATGCACGTAATCAATCGCGTTGTCATTCAGTATCATTGTATGAGGTAATCCCTTTCCAGATTTATTCTTCTCTTTCTTGAGTGTGATCGACATCAACGGCGCGATAACGTATTTGTACTTGTATCCCCTATTGCTCAATATTCGCCTCTGCAATTGATGCTTGTGTTTGTGCGCGTTCGTCGCTAGTAGCATGCTCTTGTACTTGATCACATCGTCTTCTGTGTAGAGAAGATCGTCGGGAATTCTCTTGAAAATCAACTCGTAAAGACCAGATGTACCGACGTATCGTACACCGTCGATAATTATGTTGTCCGTGTCATCATCCACGTCGAAATGTTTATTGCATCAATCCATCCTTGTGTAGGTAAACGCCGTACACATAATCTACATCGCTCTTCTGTTTATCTCGCGTTCCCCTCAGAACAGCCTCGATATACTTTTGACCTAGCGGACCCAAGTCGGCTTGCAACGCCTCTCGACCTTTCGACGTTTGCAACCGATTTTGAACTTTCGTCGCTATTGAGTCTTCTGTCGTTTCGAAAACATTGTCCAACGATTCCATCGTTGGTACGATTTTGCGGTGTGGAGGTTATCGGTTGTACACGATCGTGCGATCGGGTTTCCGCGGAGTCGCGGAACGCTCGAACGTCTCGCTCGCTTTCTTTCCCTCCTCCTCCTCCTCCTCTTTCTCCTCTTTTCTCTCACGCTTGGAGGCTACGTCATCATCGCGCGACTGTCTCTTTATCGCGCGCACGGGGCTGTCAACAATCTGCTGCAGAGGTTTAATAATAGGCTTAAAATGCCTGTCCAATGCTATGTCCTCCTCGATTCTACCGGTCTTTAGAGCGCGGTGTTTCTTATGGATCGACTCGCTCGTCTTCTTGATCTCCCTCGCAATTTTTTCACGCTCGCGCACATCAGCCATGTTCATTTTTGGCGAAATATCGACAATGACTATTCACATTACAGTATCGCGACTAACTCGTTAAATCTCTTTCTGTATCTCCCGTCTTTAAGCGCATTGTCCTTGTCTATCACTAAAAATCCATACTTTTTTTGCCAATAGTCGCGACATAACAAACAAAATTCATCGTACGACATGTCGGTATTCACGTGATCGTTGTGAACGTGTTTCAAGTTGGTACAATCCTGTTTGATTGTTAGGATTAACAGGTTCGCGTTGTCGCGTATCAGATGTTAGGTATTCTCGCGTACGTCTGACAGAGATAGAAGTAGTCAACATTCGCGTGGTGGACCATCGAAAAGTATTTTCTCACCGCATCTTGCTTGTCGCATGCTACGTCATCAAAGATAAAAATAGAATTTGGACGCGCCTCGCTCGGTGGAACGACATCGCTGTTGTTGGAGAACATAAAATAGATTTTATCGATAGACATAAATAAATTTTCGAGATATCGATACTTTGGCTGTTGCAGCGATTTCGAATAGACGTA
>Ga0157364_1001429_pt1 | contig 20282 bp, 4 predicted proteins | sample AttsexASBM2_FD_111476 | JGI IMG/M metagenome (GOLD analysis project Ga0157364, IMG submission 111476) | Fungus gardens microbial communities from leaf cutter ant in Ribeirão Preto, State of São Paulo, Brazil - Atta sexdens ASBM2 | ecosystem: Host-associated > Fungi > Mycelium > Unclassified ...
ATTGAAGTTGATAGAGGTAGATCTATAGATTTAGGATGGTGAAGGAAGTGAACAACTATCAAAGGACAAGCGGCCACATAGCAAAGGTTTACTAAGGAGGTTTTCTCTGTGTGTGTGAGAGAGAGAGAGAAAGAGAGAAATTTGATATAGTTATAACTTTTAACTTTTTAGTTATAACTTTATGAAATATGCTTTATTTTAAATTACGCAACAAATATTTGTATAATACATGACATGAAATTTGTTTAATAGAGGAGCATAATAGAAAATTTTATTTTATACACACAAGTATTTAAGCGAAATTTCTATCGTATTCTTTTTCACATAAGTTTTATTTCATATTTTTTAGTAATGTCAAGCAAAAACTGTACCCACGTAATATTATCGAAAGTGAAAATATATAATATCGTGAAAATATATAAAATGTCTTAAAAATAACTTAAAAACTTTACAAGAAAAATTTTAACAGTCAAGCATTGTTCTTAAACTTTTCTTAATAAAACTTACAAATGTAGAAGCTGAACTCTGGTGTTGACTATTCAATTGTCCGGGCATTTTGCCACGGCATCCTCATTAAAAATAATCAATATTGCGAGATATTAACAAATGCCCTCGCGGCTTTACGTGCTGCCCGTCGTCGTCGCGACTTCACCGCACTCTTTCCTCGTTTCCCTCTTAAAAATCAATACGCCACACCAGTCACACCACATCGTGAAATTATAGAAGACACTTTTAAATGCAGCACGTCAGCTTGCAGATTCAGTGGAAATAAATTATACCGTTCGTTAAATCGTTAGTTGCCAAAGCAAAAATGTTATTATATATATATGAGAATTTTTTTAATTTCTTTTATTTATACAATACCATGTATACTTCTAAGAATTTAATAATTTCTCCTTGCCTGATTGTTTGTATTATTTGTATTATCATATTCTTTTTCTCCGCCATATGTATATTTTATACAAATTTCAATCTCGGATTTTATCGATGAACAGTAAATCACACTTTGGCTATTCGTGCATAAATTTATTGATGCGCCTGTGCGGAAAACTACAGATGAAAAACACAATGTGGAAGAAAAGTTTTTGAACTGTGAATAATACGGGATTCAAAATTATGTCCATTGTTTTATGATGACGAAATTCATGGATGGGAGCGAAAGCGGAGAATTCAATTTTCCGGAGCGAGAATTCTGGCACCCTCTGCAATCGTTTCTTGAAATACACTCTACGTTGACTGTAAAAGCCCGAAGTAGAAAATTTTTCTCTTTTCTATAATCTTTTGAAATTTTCTACGCATTAATATCATTTTTCTCCAAATAACTATTCAGTAGTGTAACAGTAAAAAACTTATATAAATTAATATATTAGCATACTATTAAAAATATAACTTATAAATAAAGGAATATCTTTGAAATATGAAACAGAAAAGATACATATATAAAAAAATAAAATTATATTTATAGCTTATTTTTACAATTTATGTTTATAGTCTATTATATAATGCAATATTTAATTTGTGTAGTCACATGAAAATAAAAATGATTTATATAAAATGATGTAGCTAGTAATTTATCGTGTTAAAACTGACAAAGCTAATTAATTCTCATTAATTTTCATTAATTTGCACAATTTTTGTCATTTGTAAAATCTCTCTTTTTTGTTCTACACATTAATCGTCATTATTTTTCCGTGGAAAAATGCCTAGGATTCAGCCGCACCTTTTCCGTGGCGCAGCATCAGTGTCGCCTATTTCGAGTAGAAATTGTCGGGCCGCGGGTCGACCCAAATAAAAAGGAATCGCGCATAAATTAATTCGCCGAGTCGACCGGAGAGTCCTTTTTCTTCCGCCACATTGGAAGAGCAGACACGTTAACTGGCGGAACCGAAAGAAGGGTGGCTGACGCCCAAATCGGCTAGGACCCGTTGGTGTGGTAGTCGGAAGTCGATGGTGGTGCTGGTATGTTGGATGTCGAAAACGGTTCAGGTCGGAGTGGAAAGGGGCGGTAGAGGCGAACTCGGTGGGTTGGCGGCAGGCCATAAACCTTTCCCCGCGTAATCTGGATAGCTTTATAGATTTCTAATAAAATAACGCATTAAATCAGGCGCGGTTCGACTGATTGGGCCACCGAACGAAATCGGGTCTACGCTCGTGACGTGCACGTATTGCAATCGAATCGACATTTATTATCCCGTCCAACGACCACTAAATATTGGATGATCTTCCGCACGGATAGAAAGCACACATAAGTGCTCGGTGAAGGTAAAAACAAAAAGTTTCCTAGATGGTAGCAGATGTTAGAACAATATTCATTGTTTGAATTTTGTTTAGAAAACCACACGACTTACATTTCCGTGTTTACATTTCTTATGAGCTAAATACGGATTGAGTTGAAATTTCATAGATATCTTATCCGTCATCTAAAGTCGTCGATGTAAATATTTGTAGCTGTCTCCTATTTTGCAAAATTTACATTTACAGACAACTAGATAAACATTGAAATGTAGATGTATATATGCGGATTAGATATATACACGTTATTGGACGCGTAAATAATATTATCGAATATAGATTAAAACCATTATGTATATTTTACTTGGATAAAGTAAAAAAATATAAAAAATACAAAAAATACAAAAGTAACAAAAAAATAACAATAAATTGTTTTAATATGCAATTCAATTTATTCTTCTATTTGTCCTCTTGTGTAACGTGTTTTATTGAATCGCAGTGAGCGGAGAAAAATTTACATTTGCTGCATAGGTAAACACACGACATTTATACACATATGTGGTTCAATATTATTGAAGTATATTTATGCCTGTTATTATAAACATTATAAACCTTTTTCATCCGCATATAAATACGTTGCCAAATTTTAAACAAAATTTATTTACAAATTTTTACTTAATATGGAGCGGAGTATCAATTTATTAATTATATTGATGATATCACTAGCAGAAACGCTGAATTGAACATCTATATCTATAAGTAAGTGGAACATTTTACATATAATGCTAATACACTTTAACATCAACGAAATTCCTTACACTTACAAATGGAAATCTTCTTTGTAAATTTTAAAATAAGAACAAATTGAAGAAATATTTTTGTCGTTATGATAAAATAATTAATATTTACAGAATTCTTGTCACTTCTCTCTTATGAGTTTCTCTTTCTCTCTTTCTTTGTATTTTAAAATTAGAAATATTTTTCTTTTTTGCTTGAAATTGATAAAGAATTTTTTTCAATTACTTTGACTTGATAAAAATAATTTTATTGATTTGACGACATCGATTAAAAATTGTCTTCTAATATCTTGAATCTAATTTTTTCTTGGCTCTTGAGATTAAAACGGTTTATTTGAACAAAAAAATTTTATTTGTTATTTAACTCTTATTTGATCGTGTTTATTGTTTTATTCATCCAAAATCGAATTCAAAATGTTTTTGTTTAAATAAAAAATGATATCGTTTAAGGATGTTTTAACGATTATGTATTATGAAAATTGGAATTAGATAAAATTTATCTTCACAAAACTTAGATATTTTCTTCTTTTCTTTTTTGTTTAAATTGACAAAGTTTAGGATAAAGTTTAGGATAAATTAATACTAGAAGTTATTTCTAAATCATTTTTTATATTAAATGTTATTGTAAAATCTACAATAAAATTAATAAATGGATTACAGAATATTTTATATATATTCATATAATATATATTACGATAGAAAGAAATTAATATATTCAGTTGTTACATTTCTATGCAATGTTAAGACCTTCTAAACGAAATAGCAAGTTGTTGATAAAATTCGAAATCCAGAACGATTACCGTTATGCTCAAGTATGAATTCATTTCAAGACGAAATGTTCGCGCGTGAATGGATGGAATAAATTCCTGTATCAAGATTTGGATAAATGCATTCCAAGCCACGAGCACGCTTGCACTCCACATGGAATTCAACTAAGAACATGATCCATAGTTCTTGTTTTGCTGTTATATCTGCTTTGAAATCGATCGTCGTACGAAATTCTCAAGAAAATTGTGAATATCCATTTCCATGTTGCACATAACAAATGTAATGTGTGTTTGCATTTATTAGTTAAGAATATATTCAATTGTATAATATATTGTTATCAGTTATCTTTACTATGGTCATTTTTATTTTTTTTTTTATTAACAAACTTAAATGTAATATATTGCGCATTTAATCTATATTTTATATTAAAAAAGTATAACTGTGTTTCACACGTTTCATTAATTAAATATATTGAAGTTTTAACGTCCAACTGATCATTGATATAATTTTATAAACTGGAAGAAAGTATATTATATCTAAGTGCGTAAATCAAATCAACTGCAATATCCTACGTTAACTGCCATGTTTTAATCAACAGTTAAGATAGAAATGTCGATAATCTTCTTCGTTCGCAATTTCAGAAAGACGTAAAGACTAAGTTCGGTGCGAAGTTTCTGCTCGTACACCTATGTCTAAAGCAAATACGATAGCCGGAAAAGCTGCTATCAAGTTTAATAAGAAGAGCCCACGAGACACGGACATTGTGTGATATCGTATATTTGATTTCTAGAATCCGCTTCTTTTAATATCTGTAAGAATTTTCTTTAACGCTAAAATAATACTATGACCTTTCGCAAACGATAACCGTTCCAATTTCCTCGGCTGTAATCATTTTTACACGATTGTTTTCGCAAGAGCTTCGTACATTTTTCATAACGTTTCCATAATTATAACTGTCTATACGTTACTGTCATTGCTACTTTCTTGCATAAAATGTTTCCAATTTTAGCAAGTAATTGCGTTTTACTTTATAATGCAATAAAAGCATGACCTAATCATTTTGGTTAAATATATTTAAATATGTAGGTACAAAGTCAGAATGTAAAATTTATTGCAGTAAATTTTTATTTACTTGTAAATGTAGAAAAAAAATCTTAATATAAGTAGCCGAATGTATTCTTGTTCGATCTAGCAACAATTTCAGCTGACGTAACTTCAAAGCCGTCTAATCCTCTTAACGAAGCCATATTAGGGGGCAAGACATTGCGTCCCCTTGTGCCTGCTATCTTAACCCTTCGTTATTTTGGCTCTCTTCGAAGTTAACTCGAAGGAAGGAGATTCTAAGTTCACGTGCCGCGATCCTCACTCGTATCCAGCTAAATGCAAAGTTTCTCAAACTGTAGCCAATTCGTTGTTAACTCTCATCATAGTAATTTACTTTAATTACATAGAAAAGTAACGTACCACTTTAATCCGTAACTACTACTTACTGCCTACCTACTGCCCTTTTATGATTTAATTAACGCAATGCGACTCGAGGGACTCTAGAATTATTATTTTATATCTTGCAAAGTATGAATAACTTATCACAAGATTTGTCGTCACTAGTGTCACAGTAAAGCCGGTGAACTTAATCTCCTTGCAACGTCAAACGATTTCGTAACTAATATTGTGTATCGTAACACTGTTCACGATACGAGCTACCGCGTTTGAAATTTAATTATGTTTACGAGGCTAAATTATGGAAATTGGATTCATGTTGAACACATTGGACGTTTGTTTATCATCGACGCTAAATAGTTTGTCTCTATTCATGACAATGATTCACATTGAAAATTCTCTAAGCATTGGGAAGTATGCGTCAAAAATTTAATTTTGCAAGCCTTATTGTGCGACACATATAACGGTATAACTACTGATTATAAAAATCTACATCCAAAAGCATATACATATACTATCCTTGCAGTTACTATCATATTTAGGAATATAATAATATGATTTCCTAGAAAAGGAAACAAAAAAAATCTGATAAAGACGATGATATTGATAAATTACTACTTAATTTTTTCGAATGTGTTCATTTACGTAATATTGATTCATTAGAGTCTCAGAAAATAAGGAGATCACTAATAAATTTTAACTAGATTCTTTAAAATATAAAAATACTTTAATTTAGCTTATGTTTTTAATACGTCTAGCGTAATACATATTTGAAACATTTAAATATACGTGGAAATATGTCTAAACTTATAAAAAATTCAATTCTGCAAATGTACAAATCTACCCTCATTTATATTCCACGTTCTATGAAACAGTTTCATAATTTATAACGATTGCAAACACTTCATTCGTCATCGTATAAAATGAAAAACACACCAGCAAGCTGCAGATTTAATGAATAATCCGTATAAGAGAAAAAAGTGTAATTAAAAACAGGCAACGAAAGAGTAGAGGAAATAGAAATTCTTCTCGTATCTCAAAACACGGAAATACCGGCTGAGCTAATAGCCACGTTTGAGCACCGGCTATTCGGCGTGTAGGATATTGCAAGTGTTACAACACGCGCTTGTACGTCACCTGCTGATAGTGACGCGTTCGTAAAACGAGCGTCGCCATCGGTACAATGTGCCACAGATTCGCCAAATACATGCTTGTGCAACCGTCTTTTCAAATTGTATTTCATTCTGAATAGATAAAATATATGTTGAACCAAAATCAACTTCAGTATTTTAAATCTTGGCATTCTTATAATCATGTCAATAAAGATCATTGATAATGAATGACATTCTGTATTTTGATATATCTGTACATTTTATACAGCATCTCTTTTACGCAGAAAGATTTTGCTAACAAAATAAAAATATAATATTATAAATAATTAGATGATATAATCTTCATTTGCTGGAAATTTACGAGAATATAATTATAAGTGGTGTATTCTTGTAGTCTCTCCGGGCTTGATAGGATAAACTTATTATCGTGATCAGTAGATGTGCCATGCAGCTTATCGATTGGAGAAAATACTCGGGCATTTACCATTCAGCTGGAAGTTTTACTCGACCCGTGAAGAAGGGCTACAAGCCGCCATCATTGCTTGTGCTACGGCATTTTATTATATGTTTTTGTTTCATGCTTCTATTACGCGAATGGCCATAATATCCTTAATATACCCATTTTATAATCAATTTCATTTCTTCTCTTATTACTCCTTTTATTTTTTTATTTTCACATTCGTTTATTTTATATAGTAACAAATATGAAACAGAATTCTTAATGAAATTTTAATCCATCGCACCAGATAAATACAAATATTCGTATTACATATATGGGTCGTTTGATAAGTTTGATAAATTTCCATGAAATGACGCTACAATCCATTTGATGACGCGACATCTCGAAAGATCCACTCTTCGAATCCCTTCAGGCCAAATTTCAGCCAGAAAAGACGCATAGTTCACATTTGGTAGTCATTTGAAATAGGCTGTCTCAAAGTCTGCAAAATACTCATTGACGGCGACAATGACTTTCTCATTTGACGAAAATTTCTTCCCACCGAGCCAAGTTTTTAAGTTTGGGAACAGAAAGAAGTCACACGGGACTAAATCCGGAGAATAGAGTGGATGAGGAATCAATTCATAGCCCAATTCGTAGTTTTGTCATTGCAACGGTCGACTTGTGGGACGGCGCGTTGTCTTGATGGAAGAGTACTTTTTTGCGCGCTTCGCTTCAAATGACTACCAAACGTGAACTATGCGTCCTTTCTGACTGAAATTTGGCCTGAAGAGGTTCGAAAAGTAGATCTTTCGAGATGTCGCGTCATCAAATGGATTGTAGCGCCATTTCATGGAAATTTACCAAACTTATCAAACGACCCACGTATATATATGTGTGTGTGTGTGGTGTGTGTGTGTGTGTGTGTGTGTGCGCGTGTGTGTGTGCGCGTGTGTGTGTGTGTGTGTGTGTGTGTGTGTGTGTGTGTGTGTGTGTGTGTGTGTGTGTGCGTGTGTGTGTGTGCGTGTGTGTGTGTGTGTGTGTGTGTGTGTGCGTGTGCGTGTGTGTGTGTGTGTGTGTGTGTGTGTGTGTGTGTGTGTGTGTGTGTATATTTAGATGGCATATACAGGGTGATTTTAACATTTCGTCACTCATCATGAGCAGATAGAGTGAATCGAACTGAGTCGAAAACTTAACAAGATATTAATTACTAAAAATTGCCAAATATTGATCTAGAATAATTTTTTACTCAAATACTATCAACTTTATAGAAAAGCTGTTATTAATATCTCGTTAACTATTGCGTAAACTGCAAAATGATAGATGACTTTTCGGAACGAAATGCGTTAACTCTGTATATATGTCATCTAAATAAATGTATAGATAACACAATAATATAATTATAATATAATATTCCATTCCAAATTATTACAAGATTTCAAATATTATTAGAGTTGCACAATCTTTTAATGAAATATTACATCATGTTAATTCGTCAATTGCGGTATATTGGTCTGAAAATACCGACATTGTGATTGTATTACAATAACTGATAGCGTTTTCGGTATTATAGGTACTGGCGAATGGATTATACGTGGATCAATTCGGATTGAAAATTGCACACATTATACACATATCACGCATCGTTGCAGGGAAAAGACATAAATTACCGATGCCTGGCGACTCGCCCGAACGAATTCAGCTCCGGCAAACTTTGCAAAATAGCGCCGGCGCGTAATCAGCGGCGCGTTATCTGTCCTCGCTTACAAACGCTCAGTGTTGCTTTTTGTGTGGGCATTGAGATAGAGGGGGCAGTCGGGGAGCAATAAATATGTTATTAAAATTACCATAACCTCGCACGCCGGCAGGGTAAAACGGCGCATTTTGCAGTTAATTTTCCGGTTATCTAGGTAATAATCTCGCTTACGGCAGGGCCGGTTAACCCTTTGGTTATAGGGGTGACTATCGCGAAAAGGGGATGAGAATGATAGAGGCGGAAGGTAAATCGGGAGCAGGGGTGAAAAGGGGCTCAGTAATGGCCGGTGCTGATGCCGCGTGTTACGTATCGGAGACATTAATAAGCGGTTTACAGCGTCGAAAGTAGGAGCAGCGTGCCGTGGAGGAGTTCAATGGTGAACATTTCCACAACGAGCACAGTTTCGTTCGACGCGATCTCAAAATCGAAGGGAGCTTTGCTTGTGGGACCCTCGAGGGCTGTTGGATGGCATCGGTGCCAACACGACTTTGTCTGAGACTTTGTCCGCCTCCACCCTGCGCCATCGACCCGACCTATCCCATCAACAATTAGCTGGCTCGGTATTGAGTGCACTTAGTAAGAATTAAGTAAACTACATGGTCGCGTCCTGTCGTTTCCATCAATAAGCGTAATGATTTTTATGATTCCTATTCTTGTCGCGTACCTAATATCTATTTCTCAGTAAGTCCTAAATGATGAAGTATGAAAGTAATGAAAATATGCCATTTGTAGCAACGATTATGATTTTTTATTAACAGATATCAATAGACACCCATATCGCGCTTTACAAAATCAATCCGAGATGAGACTAGCATGTTTGCCATTAAAGCTATATTAAGAGAAAATATACTCCGAAGTATAAGAAGGCATTAGTTTGTTTCTAGAGAGAATAAAGTTTTCTCGCTACATTACTTAAAGTCAACAAAGTTTGTGTAAACAATCGTGCCACTTGATTGACTAGCATTACGCTAAAATGCAGGTCTTTAATGCTTTATAAACACTCTTAACCCTGTTGATAATGTAAACTTTAACCGGTTTGGCTGGTTATGCAGAATGCACATTCCTGCCTCTACAAATACATTGTTTGGACGCGAATAAATCGATAATAAAGCAAGTATAATGATTGATGTTAACTATTGAATAGAATGTAATATTTTATCAATGTAATCAAATCTTCAACCTACGCGAGAATTTGATAATCGATAATAAGATGTCAGTCTGTTGAGATTAGCTTTTTTACTATTTTTTACTATTCATAATCGAAGAGAAGAGTAACTTCTTATCGAAAATATTTCAACCTCAAGCCGTGAGAGGGTTATAAATTCATAACTTACATCCCACGGGATTCATTATACGGGCCGGAAGATAACAATTCCTGCTAGCACAGAAAACTGCACTATACCACTTGCTGCTTGAACTCGAAATATTTCCGATAAAGACTTTCTCTTGTAGCATACTCCAAAATATTATATGGCTAAAATCATATAAAAGTAAAGAATGAAATTTGTGCTTTAAACGTGTAACATTTTATCTAAATATGTAAAATGTATGCGTAATTATATATGCTAAAAATTGGTATTTCATATATAAATTTCATACACATATGTATATACACGCGACAAGCGATTATGTGAAACTTGCGCGATATAATTGTACACTCAGCTTATAATTAAATCGAGACATCCGACCTGATTTTCTTCTGGAATCTTTCAATGACACAACATCAATTTGTCATCGTAAAATGTCGCGTGCTTTATAAATGTTCTACTTTACTTGGTATTTCTATCCCTTGTAAACAGATAAGTTGTTATTCCCTTGATACAGAAATCGATAAGCGGCGTCCGAGAATAGCGATCAAATGCTGATGAACGATAGCACTCTGCAGCGATTATTTGTAGGTAGATTGATGAATCTGTTCCCGCGAACGCTCATACCCCACGATTCCTCTCCCTGCCCGCTCGAAAATGGTGTTCTTCAATCTTCGTTGCCCGGGCGATAAGGACCCAGATCCTACGGTACAAAGATTTTCATGCTGACGCGCCATTCCTAGCGCCTAATTAATGAGTTTGAATTTTTCCGACGGCTAATGGAAAGACTGCCTGCGCAGCACGTAGTCAAAGGAACCGGCACAGTATGAAAGATGAAAAAGCGGCATCAAGGAATGGAGGTTAATACGCGAAAGTTTCGCGGTTTAAGGATATGAAACTGATGAGGTCGTGACACGATTTCGTCAATTCACGATTCTCCTCTCCCTCTGCTCCTTCCACCTTATCGAAAATATATTATACGAAATATGAATGGGGTAGAATGCTTGAACGATCATTGATAGAAACGTATAGGCTTCAACCGATGGAAATAAAGATTGCCTATTCTTTATGACACACATGTTTGAAATAGAAGGTTATATGAAAGATCTTAAAGCTGCAGAAGATGTATTGTTAGAAATATAACCATGAGTTTTCTTTACTGTAAATGAAGCTCATGGTTATGAACGAAATTAAAAGAAATAAATGATTTAACTGAAAATTAAATTACAGTAGTAACTTAAATGAAATAAACATGTACATTAAATTTACATTAAATTTATGAAATTTAATATACTTTTAATAAAATTTTATGAAAAGTACATTAAATTTCATAAATTTTCATGAAAAATACAATTTTATGTATACAAATATACTTTTTAATTATAAATACATTAAATTTAATGTCATGAAATTAAATTCAAATTGTGTAACTTAAAAGTTAATAAAATTTAAGAACAGTGTAATAGTGCGGAAATATTCATCCTGTACAAATTACACAAATATAAAATAAATACAAAATAAACAGTATTTATAATATAATACTTAAAATATTTATTATGTAAAAGAATTTATGATATTACTGGCTTAATTATTAGTTAAAAAGATTTGATTAAGTTAAAGTTTGTTACCTTGAAAATATATATTATACATATTATAGAATTGTCAATTAAATTATTATGAATAATACTTAATATTATTATATAGAGAACTTAAAAATTACATATATATATATATATATATATATAGAAATTTATAACAAAGAAATAATTAACATTTTTCATTAAAATTTGAATTTGTGATTTTGTCATTATCTAAAAAAAGTTACAACTCTCTTTCAAATGCAGGGAACAGCAAATCTCGCGAATGAAAAGTTTCATCAATGTCTGATTTTCATGCTAAATAAACTGGAAAGAATTTTTTGCGGAGTAAGATTCAATTATGATATTATCAAGTATGTTTGAATGTTTCCAAAATAATAGAATAGTATGTATGAAAAGGGAATAGCATGAATGCAGAAGGGAAATGGCGCATTAGACAAGAATGAAAGTAGATAAAAAGTAGATAGGTAAGAGAGGATGCAGGAAAAAGATACGAACAAAATGCGAAAAGCACAAGGAGATCAGTTTAGACTTGTTGAAATGCATCGAGCATTCTGACAAAAGTACGGTGTTTACGAACAGAATACGTCCAGCAGGCATTACAAACCAGCGATTGTTAAGTAAATACCGTACAAGTGAATCGCATGTTAATTATCAAAATTGAACTGCCGGCCAGCTTTTATCAATTCCGGGAATTTACTTTGCGAGATAAAAGAAATTACCACTGGGAATTTTACAAGCTCCACTATACTTGCCTTAAGATTAAAGAGAACAAAATCTAGAAACTTGTTAAACGATTGAATCATCGTGACTTGTTTAAAAAGAATTAAATCGCATTAAGAAAGTTACTTTGCAGAAATAGAACAGAATATATATATCATAATTGTGATATAATATGTGATATAATATTTAGAAAGTTCTTATTATTAATAGATGTCATTAAAAGTCATTGTGATTATGATAAATTCTATCAATTATCAACGCATTATTGAGATTCAGATAGAGCAACATCGTACTTTAACCCGGGAATAATCACCTGGCTTTTTTGTAAAAAAACGATCACCCGGGATATCTTTATATCCCAATTAAAAGCATTATTATTAACATATTGTAATATATTATTATTATAATACAATAATAGAACTCCTTCTGTTTAATTAATTTGTTTGTTGTTATATATTATTAATAGTTTTCCGCGATTTATTAATATTTAAGAATATTATGAATATTTAATTACAATTTTCTGAAAAAATAAACAGGAACCAAACAGATAACGCTATAATCGCAGCAGTGCCATTTTTCACCCAACTGATAGTTTTTCTTTTTCAGTTAATTTGAATTTTCACGGAGCTTGGAGCTTTATATTTTCGTGATTTTTCATTATAATCATAATTAATTACAATTTTGCTTTTATGACGACAATCCTGCCTCGTAAAAAGCCAAATTTACCTTGAACCGTGATTGAGTTAATTTAGACTCGCAGTTTTAGCGTTAAATGAGATAAATACGTTAAGTAGCTTATTATGACAGTATTTCTTAAAAGTAGAGAGGAAGGTGGTATTATGGTCAGTATATATTGTGGACTCCCTTAACATCTCCGCTATTATATAGCGAATCCTAATGATAATTACTTATGGAATTATTTATTTAGTAGCTCGCCATTACATCATGGTGATATAGGGGAGATCAGGTCTCGTTGGCACAATTTTCACAATTTCGGCATTAGATTTTTTAAACAATTAATTATTATGATTAAAATATATCAATATGATAGAAAATATAGAGAAACCTTTCTCTACATTTTCGTATCAGTAATGGTTCTATACATAATTTCTTTGCAATAAATGAAATACAGATACGCTGCATTGTAGTTAACTTGCCCCGATATATGGGATAAATTGGTACATATCACAGTATAAATTGCCTCCATGATAAACTCTATATTAAACTAACAAAAATATAATAGAAAAATAATAAAAATAAAAATTAGATAGGAGATATGTACTTTTTGATAAAAATTGTATCTTTCAAAATTATTTTGTAATCAAATAGCAAAATGTTGTTACAGAAAAATAAGTGTAAATTATTTTAATTCTACCTCATTTTAATACAGAAATATTAAATATAAAGCGTTTTGTGAAATATTAAATATAAAGCGTTTTTGTCAGAGTTAAATTGTAATTAAATGTTCACACGTGTGGTACAGCGAGTTAATATAACCTAACCTTTTCTTATGATACGAGCCAATACACTCTATCTCTGCACAAGTCCGATTTTAATCATTTTATTATAACAAATTACCATTGTTACCCAAAATAAGTATTGTATAATACTAACAAATATTTTTCTTTTAACTAATAATACATCACTTAGATTTGCTTTCGCAAACCGAAGAACATTAATACGAAATTATGAAGTGCTCAAAAATTTATTTGTCTACTCTTGAATCAACTTTTTTCTTTTTCTATTGTAATACTTGTTTGGTTTAAATGGAACTTAAGAAGAATATCTATTATAAAAGAAATATTTTGCAATAACTTTTCCATTGTTCTTTTATTATAAATGTAATGCCAATTTGCCTTTTATGGCAATGAGCCCCGGTCTATCTACCAACACTTAATAGCCAGCTTATAACGCATTTTTATTTTCAAGAATTTCGAAACTGAGGTATATTTTAGCATTTACACCATTCTCTCATTTTTCTTAAATATGAGCGTATTGTTACATGTATTTTTGAGTGTGTTGAGTGTGTTATTTGCTATTTAACATTTTATTTTGACTGTATATATTTTGAGTTACGCAAATTTAAACAATAACATGCATTTTGCTAATGTGATCCTTTATGGTATTGGTTATTCACGACCTCTATTTTGAAGTTTTCTTATCAAGATAATTATTTGATAACCAATTGTAGCTCTACTGTTAATCTATAGTTTACATTACATGTTATGTATTACTATTTTTAGTTTACTGAGCAGTTTATATCCAGAAGTTATGTGAATGTATATACATTCATTTGCATACATTTTAAAATTTTATTTTATTTTTTTGTTAATTTTGTAACCAAATACTTTTTTCTAGACAAAACAAATATTTTAAGGCTATTTTTATGGAAGGTCACATTACCACCATTTTTTTCTTCGAGTCGTTATACAATGTCGCCACATTTTTATTAATAGTATTCTAAGTAATAAATATTTCGTAATTTTGAATCCAGAATCGATTCAATAATATTTTAACAAATGTAATTATCAAATTTTAAACTTAAATATTGATTATTAACAAAATTATTGTGTAAAATGTAACTGGGATGTTATAATACCATCTTTTCCTCTAAAGATTTTAATTAATATCACTCTTTTTTATTGTAGATTTGCGATAGAATTGAATATATTTTAAAAGTTCATAGAAAATAATTATTAAAAAAGAAAAAAATATGTTAAACAATTGTTAATTAGACATTAACAATAAATCACGATACGACGATAACCCGTAAACTCTTTGGCATCCCTGAAGAAAACACCTGTGAAAGTCTCAAAAGTATTATGTTAAATAGTATGTTAAGTATCCACACAAAACAATATTTACCAATTTTCACATCTTTTGTGAAATTAAGATATAAAAATATCCTAGATGACTATTCGCGATTAAATAATAAAAATATAATATTGTATAATTCTATTAATATAATTGATTGGGATAAGAAATAATTGAAAATTTAAGAAAGTAAGCGCTCATCCGTTTGTATATTCGTGACAGATATCACCTACATAAACAACATAGAATCAAGATTTCGAAATTGATAGAACGAACAACAAGCCTGCAATCTTTCTGCGGATTACGTCCCTAGCGCGCAATTTGAAACATCGACACACCCCATCCTTCCATTCTCGCGTCTATCACGCCCGACCTAGTCGACGGCAATAAATCTGAACTTACGGTGTATCCTTGGATGCAAATTTCCCTACAGCTATAGAAATATCGTAACACAATATCGCTATTTCCGCGTTACATTTTCTATTATATATACATATATATAATATATTTCTATAAGAATGTAAATTATATCTTATAATCAATTTACTCATTATTTATAATGTAAACTAACTATTATTGATATGAAGAAATGAATAGTACAATATTACACAGAAAATCAATTTCAAAATTGATAGACTGATTGTGAGAGATAACTTATGCAGGGATTCGTCACATCGGATACATGTCCGGCGTACAATTTGAATCATCGCTCTCTGCTCTCCAATCCGCCCACGCAAAACCTTTTCTATCCACACGTCCATCGTGTTCGACTGGCTCGATGGCAATAAATCCAGACTTACTCTTTATCCTATCGAGGCTTTGCCCGCCAGAGTGCGAGCCTCTGGCATTGTCGCGGCTATATCACCAGCCAAAACGGACGAGAGGGACGGCGTTGTCGTGCGACAAGACTCGACAGAACCTGAATTAAATTCTGAGATTTATCGCGTCAATAACCGTGCATTAATTTATGATTTTTTGCGGTGAAGAACGTAAATCCACAGGGCACGCCGCCGTCGTGCCAATTGTTTCGCTCTACGTGGCGGCCCAACCAGAGAAATGGACAAAAAGGAACAACAAAGAGAAAGAGAATAAGCGCTATACGAAACATACAAGCTCAAATCTATATCGATAGAAGGGTATATGTGCGCGGTGCGGTGTAAGCGATGTGAAGTGTGGGTAACGGCGTATGCGGGCGACTAGCAGCGTGTTCTACATCTAACTTATATTGACCACTCAACATTCCGAGCTCGTAAACTACGACGTTTGCCGACCGTTCGGTGCAAAAGCAATCGGAAACAGTATATCGCGGTTCCAAAAGGCCTTTGATGTCGCGCGCGTATCACCATGAGGGAAAGCATTGTCAATTAAAATTATACACCCATATTTGTTACTTGGAGCATAACACCACTAAAAGATTACAAGAGAGAGAGAGAGAGAGAGAGAGAGAGAGAGAAAGAGAGAAATACGCGAAATCGATTCACTAATTTACAATTTATTTCCAATAAAGATTAATCAACTGGGCTGACGGTTCGTCGTTCGAAATTCGCCTTTCAAATCTTTAATTCATTTCGTGATTTTCCTTGCTTCGGCAAAGGAACACATCGTCGGATTTGAATTTGTTTAATTACTGCTGCGCTACTAGTAATGTTTCGCATTAGTCATTATAGATTAATTTCTCTGCCGTTACTCATTAGGAAGGGTGTACACATGGTACAAATTTTTTCTCACTCTTTTCGCTTCCGCCCAGATACGTCCTTTGATCGATTAATCGTTTTAATTACGGGCGAAACCGCGGCAGGTGTGCATTCAAATTGATGCACAGAGTGGAAGTACCGACTGGTTACAGCCTGAAACGCGCGTAATTCCGCCTGCCTTCTCTTTTATTCTTTTTTACGTTCCTTCCTTTTGACAAACCTTCTTTGAAGTCTTCTCTTACCAAACGAGGTCGTTCTTTTGCCTTTTTTTACTGCCTATTCTTCGCTTTCCATCCGCGTGTATCACAGCGAACATTGTTTTTGCAAGACTTTTCAAACATAACACATTAAATTGTGGTTCTACGCATTATGTATTTAATGACTTGTCTTCGTAAAGCAGCTGAGCATGCTTTTAGTTTGACAAGTAAACTAAGTAAGTAAGTAGCAAAAGAAACAATGTATATCAAAATAGAATAGAAGCATTTTAATACTTACCAAGTTTTGTATAACAAAATTATCGACTTTTTAATTTATTAATCAGAAACAATATTTTGCTATCTGTAAAATGCATAACCGTCGCATAAACGTCCTATAGATGTCGTTCAACGATCTATTTCCTAATTACTTGCTGCTTTTCTGCACTTAATCCATCACAAACGAGAAAATAAAAGAAGAGGAGTCAGTACTGTCATCTTCACGCCGGCAATTTTTTTCTACGGGCAATTAATTTCGTAGTACGCGGAAAGTGTCATATATCAAAGTTCCGCCGTTCCGTCTACATCAATCACCGTGCATAGTTGATAATGGGTACCGCGCGACATAGTCTTTTGAAAATTTCCAATTGCGGTCAAGAAAAGTCCAGGTAGTCGACGGATAACGGAAGTGAAAGAAGGGATCGGTATATATGCGGTGCGGAATTTTATTCGCGCTACCCCGTTCTATCGGTCGAAAGAATATTTCCTCATCTTAAGCTCTCGTTGAAACGACTGCAGCCTCCAGGGCCATGTCGCACGTTCCAGTATTCCTAATTTTGTCCGCCGGGCGCTACTGGAATCTTAATTATGAGAAAGAATTCGTCGAGAGTGGTCCGGCAACCCAGTCCCAATTCGCCCGACAATGTCGCCAATACTTTTCTAGAGGATATGAGCGTTTCAAAATTCAATTGCGCATGAAACAAATTGAGGTCTCATACGAGTACTGTAATATTGCGATAATGAAGACATAGAGGAAAATGAGAGAATTCTAGAGAAAATAGATATTATTATATACACATGTATGTTATTTCAATAGCGAAAAAAAACATAATTAAGATATATAATTAAAATTATTACTTAAACTTTAACAATTATTTTACGTGGGCTAAGTCAGGTATGTCATACCTGACACATTGATCTCTTTAATGTTTAAAATTGTTACTAATTTATTAAAATTTTAATAAACATAATTTTCTTATAATTTTGAATATTTTATTTGTAGTTTTTATTTAGTGAGAGACCCATTGTCTTGAAGTACTTTTAGATTTAGATATTTTTAGGTACTTTACCACCTAGCTTACGCCGGGTTAAAATATTTAAAGATTGTTACTAATTAAAAAAAAATGTCAGATATAATTTAAAATAAAAGCTCTTAATTAAATAATTCTTAATAAAAACGAATGTTGAATTTAACGAAATGTCTATCCTAAAATTCTTGATTAATTAAATTTTAATTTTGCACACACCATTTATATTTATAGCTTATCTTATCAAATATAATATTTATGTTACAGAGATTGCAGAGTTGTCAGAGATCCTCAAACTTTAAAATCTAAGGGATATGGATTTGTTTCGTTCGTCAAAAAAGCGGTAAGTGAACGATACTCTTAATTTAATTTATTTAGAAAGCAGAAAATTTATCGTTATCGTAGCTAAGATAATAAATTGATTCTACTATACGAGCCTTAGCTACGATATTCAAATTTTGTACAGAACACTATCACCTTTATATAATTTCGTACTATAGGTTACCCAACATATAAAGTTATTAGTTATTAATAAATTATTTTTATTTTTAAGAAATATAAAATTGTAATTTATTAGACACATATAATTTTTAAACACAAAATTTTGCAATTTTGTTATTCATTCATGTTCTATCTTTATAGCATGAAAAACGTTTGGTTTAGTAGAAGAAATTTCTTTCTATTTAAAAAGTTTAATAAGATAAGTCCGATTTATATGTATTATATCAATCGATATATCTTAACTACTAAAAATGTACTTATTCCAAATTAACTTTTTGCTTCAATTACCTTGCATCTTTAAGAAAACTTTATACATCACGCTTTCTTATAACGTTCTCTTTTACCAAAATGCGATCACTCTCAAGAAAGTCTAAAGGACAGTCATTTTAAAGAAAATTGCAAAACATGCAAAGCGCATCGATTAAAACAACAATGTTCGTAATTCTATTCCTAAAGAATTATAGTAAAAAATAAAATAACAAATTATTCGGGCACTTAGGTAAGCAAAGAAGATGAAAGATGCATTTTATGTAAATCAGAATTACGATAGTAATGACATGGTAGATAATTTCCTTCCGAGCAGTATTTTAATTATTGCATCTTTAATTATCATAACCCGATTGTCTCTAGAGTCGAAAAGAACGTGAGTATTCCACAAGGTAATAACTACGAAATCACATCCGCAGTATGTCAAACTTGACGTTCTCTCGGCTTTCGTTGATCAAATAAAGGGGAAGGTCCGACCGTCACAGTTTACAACATCATTTTTCGGGACTAAATGGAGAGTGGCCCGAGTTTTAGTGTGACCCGCCAAAATCCGTGACGTAAATCACGGCGAAGTTAGATGTACGGCTGAGTAAAAGAAGGCTTTCCTCCGTTTATGGCGGGGTTATTCGTCGAGGCGCCTGCCCCGAAGGTAGACCCTCTCTTCGTTTCCCCTCTGTTTTAATGTCCTATCGATCTGGACCACCGCCGGCACCTGCCTCACACCCGCGGTATTACTATTGCCGAAGTATAAATTTCCCGAGTGTCTCCGTTAACCTCGAGAAACACGCGAAAATTTCTCCCCTTTCCTACCCACCGCTACCCCCATCCACCGACCAGTCTCACCGCCACTATATCCTTCGACCGCCGGATACACGTACCTAAATCGCGAACTCTGATCGCCTAGCCTAGCATCTAACATCCTGGCTCTTTTAAGACGAAATACGAATTCTCGGGATTCTCGTTTTTCTTCAGAGACGAATTCGAAATCTCGAATACTGCATTTAATAAGCTTTATAATGTCCCGCCGTGCGGTCCTAATATGATTAATATTCGTAGTCGTCGTATTAATATTCAGTTCGTCAATTTCAAGATCATCTTAAGATTCTAATACGACTGTGTGATTGGTTTATGATATCTTAAGATGATTTTAAATAAGAACCGATTCTATATATGAATGCCAGGCTTTATGTTTCGTAATTGTTATATATTATAATATTCATCTCTCACAGGTGCGATATTTAGAAATGGCAGTTTTCTTGACACGTGTGTTACGCGAATGTTACTAATTACTTGAATCTTAATAAGTAAATATTCATTCTCTTTGTGTTACAAA
>Ga0157364_1001430_pt1 | contig 20280 bp, 19 predicted proteins | sample AttsexASBM2_FD_111476 | JGI IMG/M metagenome (GOLD analysis project Ga0157364, IMG submission 111476) | Fungus gardens microbial communities from leaf cutter ant in Ribeirão Preto, State of São Paulo, Brazil - Atta sexdens ASBM2 | ecosystem: Host-associated > Fungi > Mycelium > Unclassified ...
CTATGGAAACCCGGCAATGGCAAGACAAACCAAACCTCTCTCCGTTAAGGAAATCGAATCTGCCAAACCCAAGGAAACGGACTATGTGCTCTATGATGGCGATGGCCTTGAGCTACTGATCAAATCCAGCGGGAGTAAAATCTGGCAATTTCGCTACATTCGCCCCGTCACCAAGAAACGAGCGAAAAAGAGCATTGGCCCCTACCCGTCAGTTACGCTTGCCGATGCTCGAAGCTATCGGGCAGAATCCCGCTCTCTCCTGGCGAAACAAATCGATCCCCAGGAACATCAGCAAGAAAAACTTCGCAGTTCGCTGGAAGCTAAAACCAATACTTTCCAGCTCGTAGCTGAACGATGGTGGAATATGAAGAAAGCCAGCGTGACAGAAGACTATGCCGACGATATCTGGCGCTCTCTTGAAAGAGATGTCTTTCCTGCAATTGGCGACGTTAGCGTTACAGATATTAAAGCTCACACACTGGTTCAGGCCGTCCAACCGGTTCAGGCCAGAGGAGCATTGGAAACCGTTCGTCGCCTGTGCCAACGCATTAATGAGGTTATGATCTATGCCCAAAACACAGGGCTGATTGATGCTGTTCCCAGCGTTAATATCGGTAAAGCATTCGAGAAACCGCAGAAGAAAAATATGCCCAGTATTCGTCCGGATCAGCTGCCTCAGTTAATGCAGACGATGCGAACGACCAGTATTAGCCTTTCAACAAGGTGTCTGTTCATGTGGCAGCTTCTTACCATCACCCGCCCTGCTGAAGCGGCTGAGGCTCGTTGGGAAGAAATAGACATGGAGGCACGAGAATGGAAGATTCCTGCAACACGTATGAAAATGAACCGTGACCATACCGTACCATTGTCAGATGAAGCAGTGGGTATTCTGGAAATTATGAAGCCGTTGAGTGGCAATCGGGAATTCATTTTTCCAAGTCGTTTGAAGCCTACTCAGTCAATGAATAGCCAAACGGTAAATGCTTCGCTTAAGAGAGCGGGATTCGGCGGTATCCTTGTATCACATGGGTTGCGTTCAATTGCCAGCACCGCGCTCAATGAACAAGGTTTCCCTCCTGATGTCATTGAGGCAGCACTTGCTCATGTGGATAAAAATGAGGTGCGTCGAGCCTATAACCGCAGTGATTACCTTGAGCAACGTCGTCCAATGATGCAATGGTGGGCGAATTTTGTTCAAGCGGCAGACCGAGGAAGTATTATTGAAGGTGGGTATAACGGTATCAAATTACTAGCCATTACCTAAATACATCGTGTTCCACTGTTTGGCACTTAGCCGCCTCTCCGGCGGCTAAGTGCCAAAGCGGAAGTAGCTGACAAAACTCTGTGTGCAGCGAAAGGAGGCAGGTCAGCGTAGCCGAGAACACGGCCTAACGAACCTTGATGGCATACGGCCAGGCTACAGACGCGAGCAAGGTGATGGAGTCAGGAAAGACTGCTGGATATAGCAATGGCGGCCGCGATGTGCAGACCGCACGCAAGCGAAACGCGAAGGCCCGAAGCTGGAAGCCGGGCCGTAGGCGTCATGAATGGAGAAGGCTGGCGAATGCCAGCCTCGTCTGGGATGAGCGAATAGCGAACCCGGAGCAACACGCTCCGCGAAGCAGATTCGTCTCGCACTAAATTTTTCTTCAGGGCTATCTTTCAGGTAGGCGATGACGGCCTTCCCAGATTCAGCGCCATTCAAATTGCTCCCTGTTAATGCAGCAATGGCTCGTTAGGGCAACGGTGGTAACCCAAGTTCCTTTAGGAAGTCATTGTGCCGCTTAGTGGCTGCCTCGATCTTCTCTTCCAGCAAAACCAGTTCCGAATTCACCGCAGTGAGGTCTATTTCTTCTTCGGCCTCCGCCGTGCTCACGTAGCGCGAGATGTTTAGGTTATAGCTTTCTTTCTCAATACGCTCCATCGACACGCGCATCGAGTAGCGGTCTTCTTCTCGGCGGTGCTGATATGTATCGAGGATTTTGTCGATGTGCTCGGCCAGCAATCGGTTTTGCCGCTTGCCAGGTTCAAAATGCTTGGCCGCGTTGATGAACAGCACGTCATCGGGCTTTTTGCACTTTTTCAGAATGAGAATGCACACCGGGATGCCGGTGGAGAAGAACAAGTTGGCAGGCAGGCCGATCACCGTATCGATATGGCCATCCTTCAGCAGTTTGGTGCGAATGCGCTCCTCTGCGCCACCACGGAAAAGCACGCCATGAGGCAGGATGATTGCCATCACGCCGTCTTGCTTCAGATAGTGGAAACCGTGCAGTAAGAAGGCGAAATCAGCAGCAGACTTTGGAGCCACACCGTAATTCTTGAAACGCATATCCTCCCCGAGCGCCTCGGTCGGTTCCCAGCGGTAGCTAAATGGCGGGTTGGCCACCACCGCATCAAACCTTGGCTGCTTAGCCGGGTTCATTTCCCGCAACGCATCCCATTCGTTGGTAAGCGTATCGCCATGGTAAATCTCGAACTCAGAATCCTTCACCCCGTGCAGCAGCATGTTCATGCGCGCTAGGTTGTAGGTGGTGATGTTTTTCTCTTGGCCAACGATCTTGCCGATGCCGTGCGGGCCCATACGATGGCGCACGTTTAGCAAAAGTGAGCCGGAGCCACAGGCTAAGTCGAACACACTTTCCAGATGCTTTCTCTGGCCGGTGGCGGGATCCTGACTGTCCAACGTGACAATGCCCGAGAGAATGCTGGAAATTTGCTGCGGCGTGTAAAATTCACCTGCCTTCTTGCCACTGCCCGCTGCAAACTGGCCGATCAAGTATTCATACGCATCGCCCAGCATGTCCTTATTGGTCGAGAATTTCTCCAGTCCCTCAGCAATCGCTTTGATCACCGTGCAGAGCTTGGCGTTCTGAGCAGTGTAGCCTTTGCCCAGCTTTTCGGAATTCAGATTGATCTCGGAAAACAGCCCGCTGAACGTGCTGGCGAAGGACTCGTTCTCGATGTAATCGAAGCCTTTTTGCAGGGTGTGCAGCAGCTCGCCGTCCTGTGTGCGTGCCATCTCAGCAATGCTGCTCCACAGGTAGTCCGGCTGAATCACGTAATGCACCTTGCGACGCATCTGCTTTTCAAAATCTTCTGTGTCTTCCGGATTTTGTGCGTACCATACGGACAGCGGCGCGCGGCGATCATCATCGCTCAGCTTCGGATAATCCGATCCAAGTTCCTTCTGTGCCGCCGTTTCGTAGTTGTCGGACAGATAGCGCAGAAACAGGAAGGAGAGCATGTAATCGCGGAAATCGTCCGCATTCATCGCTCCACGCAGAGAGTCGGCAATTCCCCAGAGGGTGGTACCCAGTTGTTTTTGATTTTGTTCGGTCATGGTATTGTTTCCTGTTCTGGCATTGCGGGCATCAGCTCTGAATTGAAGGGGTAGAAATCCAGAAAGTCCGCCAAAATCTTTTCGAAATGCGCCTTGTTCTCTGGCAGCATTTCCACGGGGTCATAAAACGAATAATTGCCGTGACTCAGAATATTGACGAGCCGCCCGTAAAGGGTATCGTCCGTGTCGTCATCTTGCTGCTTGATGCAAACTGTGAATTTTTTGTGCCCGTGGAAGATTGATGATTTTTCCAGCAGGCTGCGCAAGGCATTGAAATGATGCGTGTAGATTTGGCCTGATTCCTTTGCGCGCCAAATTTCCTGAAGCAGCGTTAAGTGGTGGAAAAAAGGTGTGTCTCCGGTAAATGAGAGATGGTACTCACCAGTCTTTCGCGTGTGCGAAAGAAAATGCGGAGCAAATTTTTTTCGATCAATTTCCCTGAGCTCATTCCACAGCACGTTGAAGAAAAGCGTGTGATGCGACGAAATTACCGTTTTAATGGTGTGATCCTTGCGCCTCATGAACTGCGCCAAATGGTTGCCCACTGCAATGGCATTGTGCTCGTCCAGCGAGGTGATAGGATCGTCGATGTAGATGTACTTGACCCATTGATAAGCTTCAGCTCCGTCCATTGCAAGCTGGACGATGGCCAGAAAAAAGCACCATATAAACAAGTTCTCTTCTCCACGCGACACTTTGATGTTGTCAATGGTCTGCATGGCCTCACCCTCTTGAACATCGCGTGAGAAGCGAATCGACCAATCGCCGTAGTCGATGCTGAAATCAAAATCAGCGTAACGGTGAAGGAAGGGGCGAATGCGGGTTTCCATCTCCAGAGCTTCCAGCCCTGCAAAGAACCGGGAAGCGGTGTTCATTTTTAGCACCCGCGCGCTGTCGCCCTCTAGGTCATTGTCCCAAGTGAATAAATCCTCGGTAAAAGCGTTGAAGTAGAGCGTGTCACGCTTGGCTTCCTCTCCTTCGCCTTGCTTGCCGATGCCCTTGAATGCCATCGACAACCGGGTTTTGCCGGTACCGTTGTAGGCGTAGAGCAGTACAAACTTCTTTTCATCCAACTCAGTCCGTAGATGCGTGGCCAGGTCATTTATGCTGGCTAAGGTGGCGCTCATTCATGCACCTCAGTCATCGATGGGAATAGCTGCTGCATCAGCCCACGCCTGTGGCGCTTGAGAGCTTCAAATTTTAGTGTCGCGGCTGTGATTAGCGCGTCGAGGCCACCCAGACAGTCAGCTATTCGTTGTTGTTCGGTGGGTGACGGAACCATTATCGACAAGGATAGTACTTCTGCCTTCGTAATGTTTTTCATCGATCCAGAACTGCCTTTCGCTAACTTCGATAAAGCAGCTCGACCTTTTGCAGATCCCAAAATGCACGCTATAAAACGCATGGATGTCCCCGGCTTTGGTTTGGCCGCCCATAGTCGATCAGGGAGAAAAATGTTATCCAAATCAGTTTCTACATACGCATTTGCACCAACAAGCGCCGGAGTGTTCATCCTGCTGATGATGATTGTGTCACCTTGAACCAGCTCTTTTGCACGTCCTAATTCCGCTGCATCAGACACAACCTTGTTTTCTTGAGGTTCAAATACCCCATTCGTGACTGCGCTTGTTTTTAAAACACCAAATTCATCAGACATTGCCGGCCTATCACCCGAATTAATACTCACTCCTGCATCGAGCGAAGCGATGAGTTCCGAAAGGTGCGTAACATCCCACTCACCCGCATCCAAAAATTCAGGGAAGCGCAGCGTGGGCACGGTTTCGCCTTCAGCAGGGAAAAGTTGTTGCATCAGCCCCTTTTTATGAGCCCTCAGCTCGCTAAGATTTTTTGACGCTAGCCCGAGGCACTCGTCGAGCGTAGCGAGGCAGTCAGCGATTTTCTGTTGTTCTTTCGGCGTTGATACGGGAAGTGGCATAGCCATAAAATCATCATTTGTGATGGCCATTCTGTCGTGCCGAGCCCCAGTACTGGATACCTGGCGCATATACTGATGCCAGCCCGTAGTCTTGAAATAGTAGGCGTAGAAATCATTGTTACTGTCGTCGAACCTAAAGACGGAGTACAAGGGCGACATAACACCGGTTGCGACATTGTTCTTTGAAATTGGCCCTACTGGCGCACGCGTAGATATTCTAGGGTTGTATACGTAATCGCCTTTCTTCACAACGTAGTAACTTTCCAGGTTGCCTTGCGTGGCAATATCCTTGTCAAAGTAATCGCGCTGATCAACTACGCCGTGTTCCGCTGAATTCGTTAAGACTCGCGTTATTGCGCCGCTCCGATTCTTCTGGGTGCAGCGTTTCGCTAGCTTGTTTAGCGGAACAAATTTCCACTCCGCTTCACCCAAAAACTCGGGGAACCGCAGCTTGGGCACGTAACCTGTTCTCTTTTCTGACTGCATTGGCATGCCTTCCTTTTTACTGTTCATACGCACCCAGCCCTGATATCTCCCGCCCTTGGGCAAGTTTCTTGAGTAGCGGAATTAAGTCTTCCATCAAGGTCAGCTCCGCCTTGGTGCGCGCCTTCCAGCCCAGCTCCAGCGGGGCGAACAGCTCGCTCAATTGGTCACCATCGAACACCATGCGGCGCAAGGTGATCTCCACAAACGCTTGCAGAGCAGTGGCATTCAACGAGTGCTTGGCGGCAACTTCAGCCAGAGCTTTCGCGTGCTTTTGGTCCTTGAAACTGTCAAATCCAACACGAATGGCTTTCTCGTCCAGCCCCTTGCCTGCCTCCAGCGTACTGATGTACTCGACAATGTCGTCACGCTCGTCGATGAACTTGGCATCGGCCTGGATAAGGCCAATCAGTTGCTCGCGACTCATCTTCTGCTTGCCCGGTGTCTGGCTGGAGTAACGCGCAATCAATGCCATGATGTAGTCGTAATCAATGATGCTGCTTGCAAACAGCACAAACTCGAAATCGAGCTGTTGCATCGCTGGATCGGTCTTGTCGCCGCCTGTGCCTTGCTTTTCCTTAAGGCGCTGGGCGGTGTCGATATAGACACCCTTGAAGCCCTGCAACTGGTCTTTGGGCAGAATCTTCTCGATGCTGGTCATGTTGTCTGGCGTCAGATCGGTGTACTGATCGAGCTGTGTATTGAGACGCTGCACCTCTTTGAACAAGTTGATGAATTGCGCACGCGCCGCATCCCCCTTGAGGTTGACCACCGCTTCGGGCTTGTTTTCTAGCCCTTGTGACTGCATGAACTTATCCAATGCTTGCACGGCGGTCTGCAGTTTTTCGATGACCACTGGAGCCTTGTCCACCAGCCAGATTTCCTTGGCAGGCTTACTGGCTTCGCCGGAGAACAGGCTAATAGCGGTATCGACGGCATCCTGCTGCTGACGGAAGTCGAGGATGTTGCCGTAGGGCTTGGTGTCGTTCAGCACGCGGTTGGTGCGTGAAAACGCCTGAATCAAGCCGTGGAACTTGAGGTTCTTGTCCACGTACAGCGTGTTCAAGTACTTAGAGTCAAAGCCGGTGAGCAGCATATCCACCACGATGGTGATGTCGATCTTCTGCGCGTGCGGCAGATCAGCATTGGGCCATTGCTGATCCTTGATCCGCTTTTGCACGTCTTGGTAGTAGAGGTCGAACTCGCCAATGCTGTGGTTGCTGCCGTACTGGGCGTTATAGTCGGCAATGATGGCTTTCAGCGCGGCTTTCTTTTCGTCGGGTGCTTCTTCGTTGTCTGCCTTTTCCTGCGGCAGATCTTCCTGAATCTGCTGCACGTCTTTGTTGCCTTCGGCGGGTGGCGAGAATACGCAGGCAATATTCAGTGACTGAAAGTCTGAACCATCTGCCAGCTTCTTAGCCTGCAGAGTCTTGAACAACACGTGGTATTCGATGGCGTCGTTGATGCTGGCAGTGGCCAACACTGCGTTGAACTTGCGCCCATTGGTCGCGGCATCGTGCTTGGCGAGAATGGCCTCAACGATGGCGCGCTTGGCCAGTGGCTCGCCGGGCTTGGGTGCCTTCTTGCCGTCGGGCTTGCTGTCCGGTTTGTAGTAGTCCACGTGGAAACGCAGCACATTGCGGTCTTCGATAGCGTGGGTAATGGTGTAGGCGTGCAGTTGCTGCTGGAAGATGTCCGCCGTGGTCTTGAAGCTGGCCTGCTGCCCTTCGATTTGCTGATAGCTGGCGTTATCTTCAAAAATGGGCGTGCCGGTGAAGCCGAACAGCTGCGCGTTGGGGAAGAACTCCTTGATTGCTTTGTGGTTCTCGCCAAATTGCGAGCGATGGCATTCGTCGAAGATGAACACCATGCGCTGGTTGCGCAGCGGCTCTAGTCGCTCTTTGTAGTTTTTCTTGTTGCTGCCATCCAGCGCCAAGCCCAGCTTCTGGATAGTGGTAACGATCACCTTGTCGGCATAATCATCAGAAAGCAGGCGGCGCACCAGCGTTTCGGTGTTGGTGTTCTCCTCAACACAACCCTCTTGAAATTTGTTGAATTCCTCCCGTGTCTGCCGGTCGAGGTCTTTACGGTCGACCACAAACAGGCATTTGTCGATGTCCGGGTTGTCTTTCAGCAGGGTGGATGCTTTGAACGAGGTCAGCGTCTTGCCGCTGCCCGTGGTGTGCCAGATATAGCCATTGCCACAGCGCTGGTGAATACACTCGACAATCGCCTTGACCGCATAGATCTGATATGGGCGCATCATCAGCAGCTTTTGCTCGCTGGCCACCAGCACCATGTAGCGGCTGATCATCTGCCCCAGCGTACATTTGACGAGGAAGGCGTCGGCAAAGCTGTCAAGATGCGTGATCTTGCGGTTGTCCTCTGCCGCAAACTGATAAAGCGGCAGGAAGCGTTCATCGGCATTGAAGCTGAAGTGACGGCTGTTATTATTGGCGAAATACCAAGTGTCCGAACGGTTGCTGACAATGAACAATTGTAAGAAACACAGCAAGGTCTTCGTGTAGCCGTTACCGGGGTCGTTCTTGTAGTCGACGATCTGTTGCATTGCCCGGCGAGGGCTGATGGCCAGTGTTTTCAGTTCGATCTGTACTACGGGCACGCCGTTGATCAACAAGATCACGTCATAACGGTGGTGGCTGTAGTCGGTGCTGATGCGCAGCTGGTTGACCACCTCGAAGTTGTTCTTGCACCAGTCCTTGATGTTGACCAGTGTGTAGTAGAGCGGCGTGCCGTCGTCGCGCTCGAAGCTGTTGCGCTCGCGCAGGTGCTTGGCAGCAGCAAAGACGTCAGGAGTGATGATGGATTCCAGCAGTCGTGCGAATTCGCTGTCGGTTAGACGAACGCGGTTGAGCGCCTCAAAGTGCTGGCGAAAGTTCTGTTCTAGTGCAGCGCGGTCGCGGATGTCAGGGCGAGATGTGTATTTGAGATCTTCCAACTTGGAGACCAGATCCTGCTCGATTTGGTTTTCTGTTGTTGTCATGAGTCAAGCCTTGAAATTACAAGATCAGCACTGTTCTGGCTCTTGATCGAGTTGTTCTGTGTCATAGTGTTTTATCCTTTGCCATCTTCACCGCTGGAAAATGATACCCCGGCGCGAGCTTTGAGTCCTCGACGCCGTATAACGCCAGCGAATCGCTGAGCCATAGGCGGTACTGTTCTTCATTGAGACGATGATCGGGTGAGCAATCCACGCTCCAGCGTAGCAGTATGTAGTTAGCCACAGCTGCGTGTACACGCATCCGGATCGAACTGTCGGTCATTCCTTATCCATCTTGATGATCTCGGGGCGTTCAACTCGCGGGTGCTGCACGAAGTCTAGCTCGACGATGCGCGTCCACGGGATGCCGTTGGCCTGCTGCTTCTCATCAAGAAAGAGTGGAGCTTCGATCCGCTTGATTACGAAATCGCGGAACTCGCTGCTCTTTCAATTAAAAGCCCGGACGTGCCAGCGCAGTGCTGTGTCTACCAACGCAAAGGGAACGATGGCCTGTTCGGACTCACCGCTGCTCAACGAGTGGTAGCGGATGTCGACTGGCCGCTTGGTGTAGATCGCCCGGCAGACCAATGCCAGCATATCCATCCTCGGACTGCTCAGCGCGATGGGCGACTCGCACGGCAGCAATGCTTCATTGCGACGTTCACATCATCTCCGAGACGCAGAGCCCGCGCAGACAGCACGAACTGAGATGCGTGGTCGAACAGCGGGGAGAACGCCTGCCCGATGCGGTAGATCTTGTTTCTACTTTCGAAGGTGATATTCTGCGGCGCGATTTCCCGGTACAGAGCCAAGTCGCGCGTTGCCCCGGCCGGATCCACGCCGAAGCGCTCAATCAAGTTTGGGCAATCGATCTCACCGAAGAATTTAAGCCGAAAGTCGACGTAGGCCAGCCGCTCGCGCTGGGCGCGGCTCAGGCTCTCGACGCATTGGAGTTGATTCTCCGAACGCCTCATCTGAAACGAGCAATCGAAAGACCGTTGTTAGCTTGACGGCTATCCATTTTTAGACAATTAGCATCATTAAGATGATGACATTATGCAGCAAAATTTCTATCCAAGCGACAAATTCCATTGTTTTGGAACGGGCTAAAACTTTGCAATCCAGTCAGCAATCTTCACCCGTCAAAATTCCGCTTTGGGTCAAAGTCAGCTCAGACGCGATAAAAATTACAAGTAAAAAAAGGCCGTAGCCCCAAGGTTCAGACCAATCCTCGCTCTACAAACGACACCTTTGTCCCTGACCCGAAAGCCTGCTCCATTTAGAAATAGAAGTCCGGCATGATAATGACTCCCCTGAACGGAGGTGGTGCCGATGAAAAAGTCACGATTCACCGAAGAGCAGATTGCCTTTGCCCTGAAGTAGCCTGAACTGGGGACGTCCGTGCCGGATGTCTGCCGCAAACTCGGTATCTCCGATGCCACGTTTTACACTTGGCGTAAGAAGTACGGCGGAATTTCCCCGTCTGGACTCAAACATATGCGCCAGCTGGAAGAGGAAAACCTGCGTCTGAAGAAGCTGGTTGCCGATCTGAGCCTCGACAAGGCCATGCAGCAGGACGTGCTGGCAAAAAAGAGCTGACGCTGGCACACCTGCGCGAGTAGGCCAGGGATTTGCAGGTCCGCTACGGTGCCAGTGAGAAACAGGTCTGTTTTGCGCTGCGGGTCAGCCGCAGCTCGTTTCGCTATCGTTCTGTGGCCACCGACGACAGCGCACTGCGGCTGCGCATCCGCGAGATCACCGAAACCCGGGTGCATTACGGTTACCGCCGGGTACACGTGATGCTCAGGCGGGAAGGCTGGCGCGATAACCACAAAAGGATTTACCGGCTTTACAGCGAACAGGGGCTGTCGCTGCGCCTCAAACGGCCATGCCGCAATAAATCCGCACAGCGCCGCCAGCCGCAGCCTCAGCGCATGTATCCGAATCACGTCTGGGGCATGGATTTTGTCTCTGATGCGCTGTTTGACGGGCGACGACTGCGCCTGCTGACGGTTATCGACCTGTATACTCGCGAATGCTTGGGGATCTGCGTAGGGCTGAATCTGCATCTGCGTTCAGCAGAAGTGGCAGAAATGCTGATTAGCATAGCGCTCAGACGTCCTTTACCTCAGTTGCTGAAAACCGATAATGGTTCTGAATTTGCAGGGAAAATGCTGGACAGGTGGGTATATGAACGAGGGAACAGGATCGACTTCTCACGCCCGGGAACACCGACGGATAATGCGACGGTGGAGTCCTTCAACGGCAGGCGCCGGCAGGAGTGTCTGAACGAGAGCTGGTTCATGTCTCTGGAGGATGCACGGTGCAAAATCGAGGCTTGGCGCATGCACTATAACCAGAGACGTCCCCATTCTGCGCTGGGCTGGATGACGCCGTCAGAATTTGCTGAGAAGTCTGCCGGTTGCCAGAATATGCAGCCAACATGAAGCCGGATATTCCTGATTATGAATGGATCATATTCGGAGTCAGGGTCAACCAATAGACATCACTAATTGAAGGTTAGTATCAAATCCTGGGGGCAAGTCAACTCAGCTTAACTTTATTTTAAACTCAATTAGTTTAACTTCGCGAACCGAGCATCCATAAAATAAAAATATAAAATTCAAAACTCAAGGCATTGCTACGGAATCAAAAACTGACTTAACAATCTCATCTTCTTTTGCCCATCTATGTATCGTTTCACTAAGATTATCCCAAAGCAAAATTACATTATCAACCTTACGATAGTTAGCATTACCCTGCCCCTTCGCTACATTAATTTCTATAAAATTAAACAATTCAATTTCAATTGCCGAAATTGCCTCACCAATACTCCCCCACCCTTGACTTGGAACTTTTTCGAAAAGTAATCTAATGAGTTCGACTTTAACCGGCAAGAATTTTTTCGCCCGTTCTTTACCACCATCCCTACCATCCTCTCTCGCCTTCAACCTTTTATTAACTTCAATTTCAATAGACTCCTCCCTAAATCTTTCTTTAACTTTCACACCTAACCATAAATTTAGCAAAAACAATGCATCACACAAATGCGAAACACTTTCATTAGGTTCATCATAATTATCAAAAGAATATTTTCCAAGTTGCTCACTGATGAATGCACATCTTAACAATGAATCAAAATTCCCATGAATTTTTGCCTCAAATAAAGCATGAGAACTAATACCTTGATCGCCAAACGACTCATCTGAACATGGTTCACTATTATAAACATTAGTTGAATATTCATGAGCAACTCGACGAAATTCGCGAATCGTTTCGGATTTGATAAAGGCTTTTGACTCTTTGATAATGTTCTCAAATTGCTCGCTCAATCTTTCGAACAATATTTCATCACATTTGCACATAGATCAAATTTTCCCATCTGAAGTCGATGAAGCATTGTAATCCAATCAAGTGGTTTTTCACATTCACCACCAACCACTTAAAAATATATAAAAATCATCATGTTGAGTAAAATTTGTGCTGTGTAAAAAGTTACATACCCTTGATGCATAGCCGTAAGTCTGCAAAAACGTCACCTTGGATATCGAACTAAGAGGCTAATGAGGAATAGCTAAATTGACTGTATCTAATGTGAAAGTACTACGCCTTACGCAACTTATCTGTAAAATTTCCGTAAGCCGATCAACAATTTACGATTGGTTAAATCCGAAGTCACCTCGCTATGATGCAAACTTTCCTAGGCAACTACGCATGGGGAGACAAGCGGTAGGCTGGTTGGAGTCCGAAATTGATGCGTGGTTATTAAATTCCTGCGTACGTGTCAACAAGCCGGACTAAAAAGATTTAATCTTTGCTGTATTTAATCGTGATGTTTAGCTAATCAAAACCTTCAATTTAACCTTGGGTGTTGGCTAGTTTATTTCTGCGTAATTAAGGACATAAATCAGCAGTATTAAAATATTTTTTAAATGCATTGATTTAATTCCTACCAGTTGGAGAACATGAATAGTGGCTATCTGTAAAAGGGATAACTGCAACGCTATCATGGGCAGCAGTGATGAAGAAATTAAATATCGCTTATGCTCAAGGCATTATTCAGGAATGCTCGCTAAAATCAAAAAAAGAGAGAAAAAGGCAACGGCAATATGTGACTATTGCGGCATCAGCATTGCGCAATCAAGGAACAACAAGTTCTGCAATTTTAATTGCCGAAATAGGGCAAGGCGTATAATTGATGATAATGACATTGTGAGTTTGCATAATCACTCATGGTGGATCAGCCTTGAGTCAATGCTCAAGGCTAATCCGAAAGGTTTAGACAGTATTTCGGGCCTGAATGATATTTATGAAATGATGGGGTTATATTTCATTAAATCTAACTACCAGAAACCCTACAATATGTTTAACGGGGTGTTTATCACTGATGAATACGGTGAGCGTATTAAACGTTTTATTCCCTGGTTTCCTCTTGAGTTGAGTCATCGCTACCCAAATTCAAAAGGAGGAGCAAATATTGTAAAAAATATTTTGATTGCGCCCAGCCTGATCAACCGGATGATAAAAGACAACCTCCCTTTTTATGAAGAAGGAAACCCGTACAATGGCATTAAAGCTCATGGAAGCGGTCATAGCATTAGCAAAACTCTGTTGAGGGCACTGGTGGAAAAGTTCGGCAAAACGGCGGTAAAAGAGGCCCTGTGGTGCGTAAAAAAATGCCTTTTGCTGACATAACCCGACCTAAAAACTTGATACACAACACCACTTCGCAGCCATTAACAGTGCTGTTGCTTGCAGAATTGGGGCGTCTGCATTTGAGTGAATTACGCGCCGCTATGAAAGCCATTTCTGAGTCACCCCGTATCTGCACTGATTTCCTAGATGCAGAATTAATTGCCGCTTCATGTTTTCATGCTTTACTTACGGGTGATAAAGACGGATTTCTGGATGGGCTGATGCAACTCGACGCAGCATGCCTTGACGCGAATACAGCCACCGACATTCAAGGTCAAATTAATAGCTTTACCAAGACGCACTCGCGATATATGAAGAAATATTTCCGTGTCAACATGCGTTCTGAGCGCGATAGAAGAAATCTGTACAACCGTTTTTTCACCCACCCACCAACGTATTAACACGCTCGAAAACATTAACTCATGGCCGCAGTAAATGCGGCCTTATTTCTTTGGAAGTCTGGAAAAGTTAAGACGAATACCCCTCCATGATGGAAATATGACTTCCTCATTTCCCGTAATACGCAGATTTAAAAGCCCGTCCGGTTTTACTTGAGCTGCAGAAAGGAAAAAGGCCATCCAGGCTGGGCTAAGTACGGGACTGGCCTAATGCAAAAATTAAAAAAATCAATAGATTTAATAAATAACTATAAATCGCACTACACTTTTTCTAGAAAGGACTGAGCTAGTACATGAGTGCTATCAGTATCGCTTAGAAATAACAGCCGACCTCTGAAACCTTGGCGCGCCCTCTCTGAATTAAGCAAATAAAAAAATTTCAAGCATATATAACAAATACGAAGCTCGGCGGATTACATGAGCCTAAGTCTCATTACATACGCCAGCTCAGGCCATTAATTACGCCCTCATCTTTAAATTTTGGTTTCACTATAAACGTGTATCACAGCAGCAGATTGCTCTGTTTATTCATCATCGGACACGTTATGGCCGTTTCTTATTAACTGCTACGACACTTGTCTTTCGGGCGGCCACAACCGTACATAGCTGTCTGCTAGTGTGTATTTCAGCACGCATCAGCCGGAGCAATCGGCTGATAAAGCCGTCATTAGGTTACACATATCTACCCGATATCATTCAGCCCAGGGAAATTAATTATCATGTCTGCGGAAGACAGAAAATACGATCGTATGGCCGTAAGGCTTGCGCTCATCATCAGTCGATTGTTTATGGGGGAGCGGCTGTCAGTACATGCGCTGTCGCAGGAGTTTATGGTGTCGGAAAGAACGCTCAGGCGGGATTTCAGGGAGCGGCTGAGCTGCCTTTCACTGGATTACCATCAGGGGGCTTGGTCGTTATCGGGCCTGAATGAAGGGGTGCGTACTGACCGTGACATCTTGCGCTTTGCCCGTGTCACCAGTGCGGACCAGCTTTTTCCTGTCATGGACAGTAAGCTCATTTCGGTCCTCACGGATAATAGCATTGAGTCCCCATTTATTGTCTGGCAGGTTCCCCCAGAACGCAAGCCTTCAAATCCAGCCAGCTTCTGGCGCATCACGCAGGCCATCAGGGACAGAGTGCTGTTGGATGTTACCACTACAGCGCAACTTTATCGTTGGTTTGCTCCTTACCGACTAGTTTTCTTTGGTAGCTGCTGGTATCTGGTGGGTGAACATGATCACCAGATTCAGGTATGCGTGCTGAGCGACATCTCAGAGGTGTCACTTACCTACAGAAGGTTTCTGCGCAGGCGGTCCGTCGATGAGCTACTCGCAAATGCGGACTTCATTAAATCACTCCCTCACTTTCAGTACGTCAAGAAGGTGCTGACGGAAACCGCCCCGCCCCGCTCTGCCTAAGCAATGCTAAGCCAAACACAACAAAATACATTACAAACATGAGGCATTATGTTTTTGATGATTACCGGCCTGATATGGCTTGCCACCGGCGTCGTGATGTACCGTTCGGAACGTAAGCCCGATCCTGACACACGTTTTGACCGCAGTACCCGCGCTGAGGCGGCGGGGCTGGCACTGCTGTGGCCGCTGTTACTGTGCATCATGCTGCTCTATGGCGTAGCCCGCAGAGTTCACAGGCTTATCCGCAACAAACCACACTGAGCCTCTTACACCGTGCCTTCCAATTAATGAGGTCTTAAATGAAATACAAAGTACTGCTTGTGCTGGCAATTCTGCTGTTGTGCGCCTGTGAGGATGAGGATCCCGACATACGCATAGAAACATACAACCGAGTAAATCAGTTTATAAATCTTTCGTATGTCAGCGTAAGTGTGGTCGCACTGGTTGATGATATTGAAATTGAGAAAGTCATCGTAAATCGGGGTAACTGTAGGATGGAAAATCAGCGCTTCAAGGGGCTGGATAATGGGATGACGAAAATACCTAAACACCTTAAATATGGAGAGGTAGTAACACTGGACTTCTCAGGGCCCTGTAAAGCCTCGCAGGTGGACGTAGTGACCAGCAGGGGCAGCTGGTCACAGTCTTATCAGTAACCTGCTCTATTCCTGCCGTTTACTCTGAAAAAACACTTACAAAGTGTGTTAATACTGCGTATTAACAGCCGTTATAAACCTCCCATCCGTAAGGTTTCCCTCCTTAAGGAATTTTAACCATATTATTGACCTCCCGTATTTTTTAAAAACCATCTCATCAGACAGAGCAGGCTGCCTTCAGCCTGCTCTTTTTATTGAAAGGAAAAAAATGGAAAATATAGCACTCCCTCATCCACTCACATCACACCGCACGATAAAACGCGCTTTGACGTTACTGGAAAATCATTTGCGCGAACCGGGCGTGGCATTTACCTCTACCACTTTTCACGCGACTGGGTCCGCTTACAGCTAGCCGGTCAGGAGCGGGAACTATTTATGGTGCTGCTGCTCGATAATCAGAACCGGCTGCTGGCGCACGAAACACTGTTTCATGGCTCCATCACCAGCACGGAAATTCATCCCCGCGAGGTGGTTAAAGCCGCATTACGGCACAACGCCGCCGCTGCCATTTTTGCCCACAACCAGCCCTCCGGATATGCCGAGCCCAGTGACGCCGACCGTCGCATCACCGAACGCCTGAAAAAAGCGCTGGCGCTGGTCGAGGTGCGCGTATTGGACCATCTGATTGTCGGCAGCAAAGAGATTGTCTCGTTCGCCGAACGCGGCTGGTCATGAAGGAGGATATATGCATTCTAAACAATGGGGACTGGCGTGCGGTAAAACGCCGTGTTTCGGTGCGAAACTGGTGCAGGATGGCAACCGGCTGCACTTCCTGGCTGATCGGGCCGGTTTTACCGGCGACTTCAGCAACGATGAGGCACGGCGCCTGGACCAGGCTTTTCCACTGATAATGAAACAGCTGGAGCAGATGCTTTCAGCCGGTGAGCTGAATTCTCGCCATCAGCAACGCGTAACCCTACATCACATCGGACTGAACTGCGAAGCCGATACGCTCGGCTCACACGGTTATGTTTACATCGCGATTTATCCCTCTTCGACTGTAACCAGCTGACCGGCCACCTCCAAAAACAGGACACACTCATGCAAACTTTACCGTTACCCGAGCCACGGGCGGCTGAGCCATGCCCGTCGCCAGTGCAGGTCTGGCAGCTGCTGCTCGCACATCTTCTGGATAAACACTATGGCCTCACGCTCAACGACACGTCGCTTGGCGACGACAGCGTGATTCAGGCGCACATCAACGCCGGTATCTCTCTGTGTGATGCTGTAAATTTCTTTGTGGAAAGGTATGAACTGGTGCGCACCGACCATAGCCGTTTCAGCCTCATCGAACGCTCTTCACTGATTGGTGCCATCGACATTCTGCGTGCACGTCGTGCAACCGGACTGATAGTAAGCAGAGGCTACAGCACCATAACCCGCATCACAACGGGCCGGTATCAGGGAAGAGAAGTACAGTGAAAATAGATCTGACCATCAGCGCTGACAGCATCAGCGTGCTGGCAATGAACATGGGGAAAATCGCGGTCGATGTTGACGGTATCGAGATCGCTGAGCTGATGGCTGCCGTTAATGCTCAAGGGCTTACGCTGCGTATCGCTGAAGAACCCGGCGAGGTGATTGTCGAAACTAGCTCTCGCCTCTCCTAAGCAGCCTTGTAAGATAAGGCCAAGCGGACCGATAAAATGAAAATTAGTTTTAGGCACCTTCTTAGGCACCAAAGAATAGTTGAATTGAATAATTAAGTCTTTAATTCAGTTGGTTAGCGTACCAATTCAGACTCCGCCAGCCCAAATTTTTCAGCAGCGATACCAGAATCGTCTGCTAAAGTCCTGAAAGCCCGTAAGGTGAAAGCCTTGCGGGCTTTTTTGTGGGTGTAATTTGTCTAGTAAAGGCTGAAGCCAGCTAATTAATTCTGAACCTTTTAGGCATCTTGTTAGGTACCTCGTAAAGTTTTATCTTTTTTAGGGTGCCTAAAACTGTGTAAATCCGGTAATAGCAAGACAAACTAAACCTTTATCCGTTAAAGAAATCGAATCCGCCAAATCCAAGGAAGCGGACTACGTTCTCTAAGTTGGTTCACTTCCTTGATAACTGCCGATATATTCTGGGCCGGAATTCGGCAGATTATATCTATGAGCACGGGGAGCTAATACATTGGCTGGACTATTTAACCAAATTTGACAGTAAAATTTATGAAGAAGGTGAACGCAACATCGGCGGTAGCCGGAAATAGTTATGTAAGCAGGCCTTCTCAGTAAGGGAACACCTTTTTAATTTAGGGATAAGTGATATGTCCTACAATCGCGCAGATGAGCCGATAGTCGTTAACGTAGAAGATCTCCGGATTTTCTGCATTTTGCTCGCCGATAAAGAAGACCCAGGCTTTATCTTTCAGCCCTTTGTCTTTGGCCTCTATTGCCTCTGTTCGGGCGGCCTCCAGCTCTTTACGAACCACAGTACGCTTGGCTTTTGACCAGCTAGCCCAATCGATGTAGATCTGGTAGCTTCGGGTAGGTTTAGGTTTACCTGACTCATCTTTCCCCCATTCACCAGATAATGGAATGATGAGATTTTCATCATTTTCAGTAAATTTGTTCCAGAGCAATGGTGCATAGAAGATCTTCGGCTCCGGATAAGGTTGAACCTCATTCCGGAGCTTTTTAAACGCCGTCATGTAGATTTGACCACTGATACCGGGAACGTTAAGCGACATTCCCCGGTCATGCGGGAAACGGATGAAGGCACGGCAAATATTGCGAATAGCATTCACTTGACGCCGGGATTGTCGTTCGGGTGAATTATCTTCACCAGATTGTGAGGATGCTGAACGTGTCGAACTGGATTTACTTTCATCACCAGAGAAACTTGGTTCAACAACCGGGCGTTGTTCAATCAACTTTAATCCCGAGGGCATTAAACCCGGAGCACTGTCCAGTATGTTGCGGACACTCGCCTTCAGGCCTTGGCGAATTACTGTGCTTTCAGCATCAGCATCACATTCATGATGATGTTGAATATGTCGTTTCTTTTTAAAATAGGCTCTAACTTTTTTATCTTTTTCCCATGCAGCAGGATGCATGGTTATACCACACCCCCAGCACACATAGCCTTCAGTATCAACGCAATCAAGCAACCACAGATCCTCTGCTTCTACAATCTCACGGGTATGTTTATCACGTGCAGATTCCATCACTTTCTCCTTATTAAACTTTTAGCCGTCATTCAAACCTCTGTTCCCTTTCACTATCTTCCCGTTGTTCGCGTTCTTTTTGGCGTTCCACGCACTGTATCATTTTTTCGCAAACTACTTTGGCAGCCTCGGCGATATCATTACGTTCGTGTTTAATCAACGTACTTAAAGTCCTTGATCTAGCTTGCATTATGTTGGCAAGGCTACTAGTCCAGGATGATGGAGTAATGCGCTCAGCAAAAGACTCCAGTACAGCAAGTGGCTCAGGTGAGGCCTCTAGAAGTTTTATAGCCGTTTCGTGTATGGTCAGTGCACTCTGCTCACCATTTTTTGACCAAAGATTTACTCCACCAGCTACAACGGGCCAAACAAAGGGATCATTTCTGGCGTGGCACCATGCAATTAGAACGCTTGTATTTATTTTTGCCAAGGGATAAGTGCGTAAGCCACCACGATTAATAAAGAATTGTCTTTTTTGCCGCTGTTCTTCAGTACCTTCAAAAATGCGATTGAGAAATGCTTCTGGCATCGATGCAGCAGTTGTAGCTATAGTTTTATGAAATCCAGACACATATCCATAATGTTCATCAACGACGCTGAATATTGTGTCCAACCACTCTATTTTTCTTGCGTCATTACCATCAAAACGCAATGCAGCATCGATAACTTGTTCCATGCGATAATCAATTGTACCCCCTTGGTCTCTATCGCTGTTTTCAATCCTCTGGATAGCGGCAGCGAGACCGATTAATTGAAAGTCTTCACCAAGTGTATCTGCAGATTTATCTTTACCATGCAGTTTCATTGATAGTGCATCTAAAATAACATCGTCGCCGCTAACTTTATTTAGGAGGCGCTTAGCAAGATCAAGTAAACGGACTTTCGGTAAATTGGCGTATTGGTCTCGCCAGAGAATTGGCTCATACATAAAAGGGCGAATGTCTGGATCATCCAAATGCTTCATGCAGCGATCCAAATCATTTACTGTAAACTTCCCCCAAGGATGCAAGCCAACCAATACCTGTCGAAGTTCAGGATGCTGCGCACAATGGTCGAGAAACTTCTGTGCCAATGATGGATCGACAGAGTCAACTTCTTCGATGAATCCCCCAATAACTCCAAAGTCTTTGTTAGCATCTGGCTGTTTTTCAATTTGTTCAACAAGTCGCTGCCAGCCAATACGTAGATCATGTGCC
>Ga0157364_1001431_pt1 | contig 20267 bp, 4 predicted proteins | sample AttsexASBM2_FD_111476 | JGI IMG/M metagenome (GOLD analysis project Ga0157364, IMG submission 111476) | Fungus gardens microbial communities from leaf cutter ant in Ribeirão Preto, State of São Paulo, Brazil - Atta sexdens ASBM2 | ecosystem: Host-associated > Fungi > Mycelium > Unclassified ...
ATATCTGTTTTTTCTTTTCTAACATATTTACGTTTTTCAATTATGTTCCGAATAATTTATTATTCGGAAATACACGAAAATTGCACATTAATCGCCATGCATAATAACGCAATCTTAATGACATCCATTTTGAAATGCCACGACAAATTTTGTACTATAAATTTCAGTAAGTAATTAAAATTTTCCATATATATTGCCAATAAACATTTAGAGCGGAGAAGGAAGTCTGTCATGTAAACTTTAAAGCAATAAAAGTCGACAGCGCGACGTTAAATCTGATACACAATGCGAACAATTTAATAAAAGTGAACTTCTCTTGAGTTATAAAGAAAATTTTGTGTAGTACAATTACTCTTTGCAAAGTCGTTTCTATGGTCGTTTCGTTTAGATATCAAAGTAAAAATATCCAAAGCATGACTTAACCGCGAATATTTGTAATACAATTACGAGTCTGCAAGCTCTTATCTGAAATGAGAAACAACCACTATCGATCGTTCGCGACGTGATCACACGACAATAGAATATCACAAACAAAAACACTTGAATATTTAATTCAAGTGTTTTTGTTTGTGATATGGTGAATCTTTAGCATATAAAAATTTACTTTAAATCTATTCTTTTTAATCATATTTTTTACATTATTTTTGCTTCTTTTTTTCTGTTAGGGATCCGAATATTCAATATTTAAAATTCAATCGAGCGTGAGCGTAGTATGGCACACAGCGCATTGGTCTATCATATCAGAAGTCCTAGGTTCAATAGAAATATTTACGCTTATGTCTCGGAAAAAGCCGGTAACCTCCGGAGAGAATCCTTGCTCATAGGTATAATGACAGATCAAACAACTATTCGAGCTTGGATATGGAAATCTTGAAATCTATCTGTTTTAGTATAAAGTTGCCACATCTTCATGCAAATGAAAACATTGTAATTATTATTTAGATATTGATATATCCAAGATTTTTTATTTTTCACAACAAAACACTATTACACAACAAACACTCGGTAATCTAAAGACTTTGGACGCTCGTACGAAATATAAGAAATCTAGGTTCGATTTCCGGCCGAGGTAATATTTTTTCCAATAAATTTATTTACAGTTTTTCAGCATATTAACATCTTTTTAATATGATACCTGATTGTGCATCAAATTATTAAAATTGCTTGTTTGCAATTTAATTCGCGATATTACTACGATAGTTTAATTGCATTTATAAGTTTGGAAAACTAATTCGGCGCGCATTCGAATACTAAAAATATATATTCAGTACATATATATAGTATATATAATAATTCAGAATTATTTAAGCATTAAAGATCTAGCTTTGACTGTTACGGCCATTACTTTTATTTCTTATTGTTGAATTTTTAAATGTACGGTCCAGTAAAATTCTTATTGTTTACAATTATTTTATTTTAAATGTCAAAGAAGAAAGTATTATGAGCTTATAACTATATGAGAATCGTGGAACTGCTGGAGAGTGAAAGTACAGGATATTATTCATATGTATCTATCATACTTTTCGTGTACAATGTGAAGAATTTAATTAAACGAAACTGAAAAAAATGTATTTATGTATATACATTCTACATAACATTTTCTAGGCGAGTAGTTAGTTTTCTATAGATATAGACATACATTCATGATTTATAGATCATTCATGAGTGCGCAAAACAAAATTTTATAAAAATATTTAAAGCATACATCTTCTTACTTTGCTATTAGCAAAACCATTAATTAAAGTGGCAAAAACCAGCGTTCAGAAAAACGAAGGTGATAAAAAAATAGACCTTAGAAGTAGAGAACAAGTTGAAAAGCCAGTTCATAGCACAATGACCATCTCTATCATGACTATAATCCTTTCCTCTTTCCCTCTTTCTCTTCTGGAAAATCCTTTTCTCTCATCCTCGCACCTCTGCAGCATATCTCTGCTCCTCTTCATCTTCCTTCTCTGCTTCCTGACGATAGAAAGGTCCACTTATCATGCCAAAAATAAATCCAGCTCGGTCGGACCGGAGATAAATTCGGGCAAACGCATTGGAGCGCGAGGTGACTAACGATTACTATCATTCACTCCAGGCTTTCTTTTAAGGGCGGGCTAAGCGCGAGCCGGCACCTTCGAGGCAAGACAGATCCATCCTTAAGGCGCTGGTTCAAAATTAATTAAGCAACGCTTATACGGCTCTGTAGTTTATCCTTCTTCCCAAACCCCAGATAGTCGGTAGCGTATCGGTTGACACGCCGAAAGCCGCTCGAGGATACAACTTCTGGGTATTTCAGAATACGAACATTCGTAATTAAAATTTAACACACTGGTGATTTTACATCCATCTGGATATTACCTCGCAGAGGTAACGAAAACTTGACGAGAGATGATATTATTAAATGGCAAAATCTTATATTCGCTTTGCTAAATATATAAGTCTTCCAAATTGCTTAGAGCTATTTTAAATTTAGAAACTTATAATTTAATAATTCATTTAAAATCGTATTACTCTAAAGACGTACTCTAATGTAACCATTTAATCGATTATCATTATTTTCTCATAACATTTAAATATTTATTATTGCAATATTTTCTGTATTTAATAGAAAATTAATATAAAATGATAGCTGAATCAATTTACGAATTCTTGTCTTCTGTCTGTACGGTGATTCTTTATGATATCAATGGTAAGTCGAAAAATTTTAGCTGATAAAAGTAAGGTTTTTTTCTAAAAAAATTTTATATTCTATAACGATATCGTAGCTATTGTTATTTTCTCATTTTATTTGAAACTGTCGCACATCAGAAAAAGTTCTACTAGCTTATTCCGTATCTCTCCGTATCTTTAAAGCTATTTTGTCGGAACGAATTTAATTAAAGGAGGTACAAATTTAACATTTACCTACTTTGCGGATTTTATGCTGGTAATTAGAACATTTTGCACGTAACGGACACATCCAATTAATGTCTTTTCCCTTCCGTTTTTTATTTCCAATTTGGTCATTTATTTACTTATAACTTATCTTCATAAAGTTATAAAATAGAAAATATACATTTGTACAAAATATATTAATAAAATTAGCAGCTGTTAATAAGAACTAATTTACGATATTATTTATATAATTAAAATTTTACTTAAAATATATATATTTGTTTAAATTGTATTAATTATTTGTATTAATTATTTGTATTTATTATTTGTTTTAATTGTATTAATACACACACGCATACACGCGTATATAATTTTTCTCACGATTTATATGTATATTATTACTATATAATCTGCAAATTAAATTAACTATACAAAAATTTGTAACTTTATGGGCATCTTTGGCGGATCGATTTTGCAAAAATGGAATTTACTGTTTAAACACCGATAACATGTCACGGTGAGCACCATAATGGTGACCATTCGCTTCAGTTCTCCAATGCTGTGGGAATTGCTCGGGCGTGTCGGGCACTACGCCTTCACTGCAAGGTTATATATGACCCGCAACAAGCCGGAATCGCACGATAGAAAAGCATCGTAGGTGGAAATCGATATACCGCCAACTGCAACACTCCGGTCTTGAATTTCGCGGGCGAAAGGCGAGTTGGATTTTGTCCAGTTACCAAGTCGGTCGAGACGTTTCGTTCCATTTTCGAGACGCAAGGCCGAGACGCGATGAAAAGTACGAGCAAAGCAAGAAATAGTATATTAATTAATGCGCGCAACTTTCTAGAACTTGAGCCAAATTTTATATAATTACGTATTTTTAGTATCAGGAAATTGTATCGCGTTACGAAATATTATTCGAACATTGATTTCGAATGATATTATTTTGCTTAGCAAAAGGAGATATTATTACAACATATTTTATACAGTATATTAGATTAATCATTAAATTGTTATTTTATATCTTATTTCTCACATTTGTAATAACATTTGTTATCTTTATGCATTTTAAAATAATTTCTGTATTATTTAACTTATAGTAACATTGAAAATATAAGTCGGTCATATTTTTATTACATATTTAGAACGAAAATTCAACTTTATCGATGTACCGATTATCAATAAAATTTTGATCAATCGGGTTGCACATTGTTAGCTTATTGTTATTCTGTATTGCGAGAGAATCAGAATGCAATTTAGGAACAATTTATTGTGTAAATCGATGCAAAACGGCTGCTCTATTTTCACTTTGACAGTCCATTGTCTTGATGGGAAAACGAATATTTTGCGGATGAATTGATTGCCCTTTCGTTGAATCAACAAGAGTTCTTATAACCGTCTTTATCATCTTAATTTGTTAATTGATAATAGTCACAATTTTAGCGGAATTATTGAAAGAAACACTTTAATCGAATCAATTTTCTTCAGCAGGAAACAATTCAAAATAAACTTTTGATATAAATTTTCTATAATTTATTAATAATACTAATAATGTAAGTGTTTACTAATTTTAATCTCACTAGTTTTAAACTCGTAATTCTGAGTTTTAATGTTTAAAATTAAAAAATAAAATAAACTTCATATTATTTTAACAAAAAATCTTTTGTAACTTTTTTTCATTTTTTTCTTGGGACATCGTATGAGTTTTAAAAAAGAAAACTCAATCTATAATAAAATTATAACTATCTGTTGTAGTGTAAAAAATCCAATTTTTTATTTATTTATTATTTTTTAAAAATAATGTTAAGTTTTATTATATTTGTTTTATAAAAAATAATGTAATTATAACAGTATAAATAGACAAATTGTATTTAATGTTATATCTTATATATAGTAAATATCTTATATACAGTAATTTTTTGCGTTTTAAAAATAAAATCACTGCTGGAAAAAAAATAATTCAAAATATAGTATAAAATGATAGCAAAAAAATTGCATAATAGACTTGAAGTACTGATATTTTTATTTACTGATACTTAAAAACAATTATTAAAAATATTATTCGTTTACTCTAAATTTTTAGAATGAAATTGCACTCCCAAAAATTCTAAAAAAGTATACCATTCCAGCAAAATGAATTTTTTCACTCTCAGATAATTACTTCAAGCTAGAGTCAATTTTCAATCTAGTCTCTCTCTCTCTCTCTCTCTCTCTCTCTCTCTCTTTGCAAAGTGAATATAATTTCACTCTCCGAAAGGAGAGACTGAGATTTCACTCTGATAGATGTTAAGGTTAACTCTCTACATTCAATCTTGATGAAATTAAACTCAGTCAACGATTCGACGTGTTTTTGAACAAAACAAATTTGGCAAAAAAAAGGCATTACTATACCTTGTGAAGCGAAATATTAAAGTTGATTTTGTTAGATTAGAAAATTCACTCTTTGAAGGAGTGAAGTGAAATTCATTGTTGCTGGACTAGTGCAACTATCACTTTTTTGGAGTAAAATTTCACTCAAAATTTAAAGTGTTGAATAATAAAAACTATTTATTTTGTATTATTTGTTGTCATATTGTTTACTTTATTAAATGGCAATTTATTTTGTCTCTAATGACGAATGTGGAATTTATTTTAATTTGCCAAATAATAAAATTGTTTATTAAATTAGTATGTATGTAAGGAGTATAATAATAATTCGAATGTAATAAGAAGACTTCTGTTGCGTGATTAATTAACTAGCATTCTAAGACAGTGTAATATGGCTAAGAGTATTTACTACGCATGTTCATGATTACGAGATCGTTCATTAAACTCTTTACTATGCTTCCTGTCACTACATCATGATCTAACGTAGCCGCGGGCCGCGGGCATATTTCGATTCACATTATTGCCACGTAATTTTTTTCGTTTTTACTGGTTTTTATTTCTCGGTTTTAACTTTCATCTTCTTTTTATATTTACATTCAAATTTTTTCTTGTGTTATCATTCTTTGATAATATTAAAATTAATTCTACTAAATACATTCTACTAAATACATTTTATGTTTTAAAACATGACTCTTGAAAAAACATTTTAAATAAAATAGATTATGTGAGAGATATGTGAATCAATTACAATTGAAAGTTTCATTTCTAAACGTCTACAATACAAAAATTACATTTTGATATCAATTCTATAATATAATGAATTCACAAATGATTCTTTTTCTTGAGATATTTCAAGATCTAAAATGCAGTTTGAAGATTGCAAAAAGATAGTTGATTTAACATCATTCAGAGATTCCTCTACAACATATGTGAAATAGTCGATCACGTTAGATGGACTTTAAGTTAAAAGGCAGTGAAAGTGTTCTTGTGAAGCATGACGAGAGTAATGACACTCACACTAACGCAGCTACACCGAGGTACACTAGATTGAACATATGCCGATTTGCTCGAACTATTGGTGTATGCCATTTCTCCCCATCGTGCAGTCACTATTTCTGTTCTTCTCATTGATACGAGATAAAAAGGTAGTGATTTATGTAACAAATATATATACTGTGTGTGAAGTCTCTCGTAATATCTATAATAACATCTATAATAATATCTATAATTCTAACTTGCTTGTACTATTTATTATTGCAGATATTCTAAACTCATAATATGCACAATAATATCTGTAATTATAATTATAATTAAATTCTATTGAAAACAAACTAGAGAACTACGGATTACTATGGTTTTGTGCATAGAAACACAACGAATGTAAAAATTTGAATTTTTGAAAATTTTTATCCATGTAATTTTAATTAATATTTTAAGATTTTTTAATTAACATGTCAAGTTGCAATTCTGAATTCTATCATGCTACATAATCAAGTTCACTGTAGATATTTAATCAACAATCGTTTTTGACTTATGTTTTTAGGCCATTTAGAAATTCGATCGGTCCATCGCGATTTTCATTGATGATCTAATTCGCGGCGGCAATACTTCCTGCGAAGATGGAAATGAGAACAGGCTACAAAACGAGAAAAGGCGTAGACGCGAGGTCCGGTTTATTACGAGAACTTAACGCAACACACGCGCACGCATGAGACGCGTACACATATATACGACGAAACAACGTATGTGCATTTACGTGCGGCGATGCACGTAACGATCGCATGCACATGCCTCGTGATTACCATTCGGTATAGAAATTTACAACACGGATCAGTCTCGTATTTGGCGTGTCTGTCACTAAATGTGCAATAAAAGAATATTATCGTAATTGGAATTATTTTTAAGCAACTGATTACAATACTGGTCGATTACTACAATTATTGTTAGAAATATTTTACACAGATTTTTCTTTGTGATATGACATTGTGCTTTTGTGTTTCATAACATGTACTGGAAAAAGGATTCAAGTGGCCTAGTTTAGCGATATGAAAAATATTAAGCGGAGATAGAAGGAAGAGGAGAAAACGCGAGAAAGAGGGGCCTATAATGCGCGAATTATTCGGACAGAAGATACGACATGGACCAGCTGTTGCTTATTGCTGGTACTCGCACACGTGGTGCCGACTCGTTACGTCGCACTTGTTTTAGAGCGAAACTTAAACCATGCATGAGCAATGCGAATAAGCTAACAATTAGCGATAAAACTCGGAAATGATTTAAAGAATTCTCTGGCTCTTTGTTGAATGCTCAAAAAAAATAATTACATGCTGCAGAGAAATTTTTGTGTAATTTAGAGAAGTAACCGAATATTTGTAGAAATTCATAGAATTCTGCTTTTTTTTTTTACAATTTTACGGGCAGTTACATATCTACTTTCTTTATTTATAGAATTTTATTTATTGCTGATGAAAACATGATTATGATATTACATCATACGATCTCTATTTCCCGTAATTATAAAATATAAAAAATTACTAATGTGTTGCAAAACATGTATTAAGTTTATGCAAGCAATGATAATTTTATAAGAAAGAAATTATAGATCGCTTAGATCATAATTTCTAATTTAATTATGAAATTATTGATTAACCGTGTTAAAATGTTTAATGTGTTACATATTAATGAATAGATGTATGATAGTGAAATAATAAAGGCGTATTTTTTTTTGTAAATATTACAATAAACGTCAATCTATCTTGAAAAATCTTTTTTTTTATTTTTTTTTTTTTATTACTATTTATCTTCTTTACGTGGTAAGATAAGCAAGACTGTTTAAACTTAAGTAACCTATAAGATAAGATATACAATGAATAATGAGATTATATAGGAAATAAGAAGTTTTTAAATAATGTGTTTTTATTTTACACACATACACACACACACACACACACACACACACACACACACACACACACACACACACAAAATGCTGCTCAAAATATATTTTATAACAAATTATTCTTGAGAAAAGCGGAAGTTGGATTATATATTTTTTGTATCTTTTTTACTTGCGTTTGTGATAAAATCATGACAATAGCATATTGTTACGTATATATTAAATAAGAAATTACTGAGAGAAACGATTTCATGCGCTATTGCCCATCAAACGAGTTTTAATCTTCGACTGATAAAAGAATGGAGACAACGAATATTTTATATACAATGTCATCTTCTCTTTAAAAATAGCTGAGTATAAAGAGACACGATAAGTAATTTTTTTTAAGGAAATTCACTCCTTCAGTATTCTAGATTACATTTTAGATTGCCTACCAGGTTTTAACCATTTAGACGGGTCTTCCTTTGTGAATTTCTTGTCTCAGAAATTCGCGAATCTTTTGTATTGATCATACCCTTTCTTTTTTTCTTCTTTTTTTCTATATTCATTCTACTCTCGGTCTTCTTCTTTCGTGTTCGTATCACGGAATCGTCATTTAAGGCAACTGAGATCCCTTGTACCCTCACAAGCTTTCTCGAATTGTCGCGATTTGTAACTATTTCTCTCTCATGTTCTTCCATCTGTTTCTTCTTCTTCTTCTTTTTTCACGACACCCTTACTAACTTTATGCGTCCTACAAATTTACAACAAATGCTGCCGTTGCAATTTTGTTTTAAGATGTTAAAATTCAGTCATTTTGATTTTACATCATCGCATAAATAAAATTTGAATCGAATCGGTAAAACTATAAAATGTAACATTTTTTGTATCTATTTGATTTATCTTAATAATTTTGCAATTTTAATTGCGCGGGATGAATAATTTGTTATTACTAGCATTTGGAAATGAACATATTTTCAAATTCAATTAGAACGATAAATATTTTTTAACTGTTTCATAATTAAAAATCTCATACACATGCATATCATCAATAATCTTTCCATATATTCTGGTTTTTGTTTCAAATTAATCTTCTATTGCCTGCGGAATCAATCCGTAACATAAAAAATATTAAAATTGAATTTCTATTTTCCCAAAAACAAAAGGATAGATATAGTCATAAAATTATTTTGTTAATTTTTTTTACTTAATATCTCTTAATAAATAAATTAGTATTTAAATTGTGTAAGAATATTATCGTCGTTCTCTAATCTTTTATTGGTTACATTTTTGTGCCGAAATTGCGAAAGAGATTGAGCAGGGAATGGAAAATAATGAATAACGGAAAAAATGAAAACACGTTAATTCGAATGCGGATCTTATAGCTGGAAATATATTGGATATCGGACTGACAATATATTATTTCGTTGCATATTCAGAGGATGCCGTCATTCGCGCGATTTATCCTTTCTCTCTTTTTATCCGAATCTCTGCTCCGAATACCGAAAGCTGAGAACGGAAAGGTTTAGATACTTTCGGTTCTCGTACGATAGGCTCCTCGCGGTGCAACCTAGAAGGGCAATTTCAACGCGTCAGAATTGAGTTATGTGGCTGTTGTTGTGTCACCGTCGTTACGGTATCGCAATAACCAGCGACGATATTATAATAATGCGATTATCTCGCAGTTTTAATATGTAGTTTTATTGTGATTAGCCATTAGTATGATTAATTTGCGCGTCGAAAACGCTAAAATGACTTTCTTGAAAATTAAATTTACAGACGAGAGATAGAATTGGAAAATCGAATAGGGACACATTTTTAACATCATATTTTTGTACGATAAATGAAATTCAATTAAATGGAAATATATATCGAAAAAGATTTTGAATTTATCAATGTTCGCAGATTTTTATTTATTCAATCATTTAATTTGTAATTTTTATATGATGGCTGATAACTAATTCAGTCTGTATGATGACTCAGTCTATATGATTTCTTATGCATATATAGAATTGCTAGTGAAAAATATCTATTTCGTCTTAATTTTTATAATATGAATTATACAATTGATTGTACAATTGCAGATGCAAAATTAATCGCATATTACATTAGATGAACCGTGTGATGGAATGCATATCTCACACTTTATTCGATCATAATACACATAGAAGAGAAATATCTCGCGAAATTGTATGATAATATATGACGGTGGATAATGGTCTTGGATATTGAAATACCGTAAAACTTTATGCGTCTCCTTCGCATATTCTCTCCGCGCCTATCGGCGAAGCGAAGCTTCTTATCATAAAGTTATATGTTGCAATTTCGATGAACATATTATCTGCGGGAAATTTTATATAAGTGTTTTAACTTCCTAAATACCTTTATCATTTAAATGAAACAATATTAGTTTCTTTTTTTACTTTATGTTTGCCAAATTTGTAAAAGTGTATATCTTGTCTAATATTTAATATGTAATATATCATATTTATTATAAATAATATATAACATACTGTAAAAATAAAATTAAAATATATATATATTGGGTTGTCTGGAAAATTCGTGCCGCAAAAGATTTAAATTTAATAAATATATACTAAAAGTTAAATCTTCTGCGTTTTAATTTTCCTTCAAAATCAGCACGAACTTTCCGGACAACCCAATATATAGAAGAAAAGCAGATTGTAAATAATAAAGAAATAAATTTAATTATTTGAGTATAAGTATTATTAGAAAAAAATATTAGACAATATATTTAATAATAAATATACTATATTATATACTAAATACTATATTTAGTAAATACTATATTTAGTATTAATATAGTCAATATTTATATTATAATTGTAAATATAGTATAATTACAACTATTGTTAATATTTATTGTAATATGGATATTAAGTAAGTATATTCATTATATAGCATATCTAATAATTTTCTTCTAGTAATATATTCGAATAATTAAATTTACATACTTCTTATACATTATTTATGTTTTTTTTTTCTATATTTTAATTTTATTTTTATCGACTCTATTTTTATATCTTAATCACACTAATTTGCATTAAAAAATTTCATGGACATGTAAATTCTCAGGTCGCTTTGCGATAAAAAATCAACTCATTTATAATCTAAATTCAAAATTTATTTTATTTAGCGTGCTTAAACTTTTGCATAAGTATATTCAGCCTGTAACATTACAATAAGTTATTTGTATGTATTTTTATTCGATTGGTATATTTTTAAACTTATTGATGTAGAATTAAGCTTGAAGAGAATATATGACCGCATTTTTCTCCTAATTTATGATAAAATATTTTCTATCTAATATAATAGATCATTATAACACACGTTATAGTGGTCCATTTTTTACGAGTGAGTTTAGATAAAAATATTTTAATCTTGAAATAAAAAAGTATATCTCCTCTTGAATTTAATTTTATATTGATAAGTTGGAAAAGAATATACGTAAAGAGAAAGTACAAATAGCTTATTATATTTGTTATTTACCAATCCTGTTTATTTACTAAATAATTTGACGAAGAAGCTTACATAAATATAAATAAAAGAATTGTTTATTTAGTTAGGTAAGTTAATCATCTCATATTTTGTATCTTTAATTTTCGAGTGAATACCTATTCTCACAATTTACTCACTAAGTAAAGCTAAGGAGTGCAGATCTGCCGGAACCGCTGAGTCTATGAATCAAGCATGATGGCCACAGTTTGCCAAAGGAGCGAGGACGGTTTCGCTTGACGAACGTCTTAGTGTTGTTAGTATAAGCAAACGGATGTTGAAACTCGCCGTTTACACTGGTACACCACCGTGGACGAGCACGAAAATTTCACGAATCACCAATACGATCTATCTCAAGTATTTTGCTAACATGGTGCAAATGTCTTTAGCTCCTTCATTTCCAAGAGACGTTTCACACAGCATTCGGTACTCGCTTTGACGCGGTATCTATTTCCTCCTGTAACTTCTTTAAATATTTTATGATCTCTAACTTTGCCGCGGCTTTACTTTTGAAAGTAAATGACGTTCTTTTCCTTACAACTTGATGTAAAATGTTAGCGAGTGATAAGAAAATTTATTGTATATTTGCAAATATTTTAATTGTAAAAAATTATTAAATAACATATATATATATATATATATATATATATATATTTTTTTTTTTATATATCACACTGCATATCATATAGTTTTATTTTTTTTGTAAAAAATTTTAAAAAAATATATATATATATATATATATATATATATATATATATATATTATTTCTTGTACAGATCACACTGCATATCATAATGTCATGTTTATTAGCGAATATTCAAGGTGATTATGTAAAAAATATCTCGTCTACCTTCGTGTCGAACATGATAATCGTGTAAACTATGTCAAGTCAATCAACGATCCGTCTCTGCTTCACAGAGACGTGACTAAGAAATATGCAAATATCAGAGTAAATAATAGAATTAGGAGAGATGATGAAATTGTACAAAATTATAATTTGCAAGAACGAAGTACTCGAATTCGTGCGTGCGTTCGTCAGCGTGCACGTCTGGAATTTAGTTAAACAATACGAAACTTTGTGAGATAAATTTCGGATTTAGAGACGTTATAAAGAGGAAATACTGCTCGTGACCTTGCTTTGAAAAGGAAACATATTCTAGAAGCAACGTAATGTATTTTCCGCTTTGTCGTTATAAAATCTCATGGATTAATAGACATTTAAATGGTTTTGCACAAAAGGATTTAGATTCTGTGAATAATCTTAAGATATTATTGTATATAAAAACGGTAAAGAGATTTATTAGAGATCCAATATTATCCTATTTATCCAATACTAGAAAAAAATTATATAATATTTTATTCTATTTTAATATAGATTTTTATGAGAAAACAGAAAAGAAAAATACAGAAGAATACATTTTAATTCTCTTAGAGAATTACAGCCAGAAAATTTTGTTTTTATTAATTGTATAAATCGTTGTATATAATATAATTTAAAAATAATATACAATATAATATAAAATATCTAACATTGTCATAAGTGAAATTCATATTTATTTTTTATATTAATTCATATTTATTTTTTAAATTAATAAAATATTAATAAAATATTTGATATCAAAGATAAGTATAAATTTGTTTTGCTATTAGCAATATTATTATATAAATATTTTAAGAACGTAGTATCACTATTTGTACATTTCAATGAGACAATGCATAACATATTTTTTGTTTACACTGCATCACATCGATTATTATTAAATTAATGAATTTTAAATAAACAAATTTTTTAATTAGACGAATCTGTTTTTAATTAAAGATGCGTTACATATGTTTGACATATTTTAAATTTGAACGAATTAGATTATTTTTATATTTTTTGCTAAAAGATATAAATTTTTTAAAAGAAATCTTAATTTGTTTAATCTTTTGTTTCTGCTTCTCTTTCTATGACAGATTTAATGATTTTTATAACGAAAGGTCTTCAATATCAAAGAAAAATTGTTGAATGGCCTTATTGTAGATTTCTTTGGAATTTGCTTATGCCCCGCGCATATTACGCGTGAAATCACGTTGGCGTAACGTTAGCTTTTATTCCGTCGCGCGCTTATTCGAACTTACAATTATATTCTATATGTCCTTATCGGCCTTTCAAATCGGTGTACTCGATGCAGGCACAGCTAATGCACGATAATTGCAAAATGCATCGCATTCCATGACCCACACTTAACTATGCGTATATTATACACATGCGCGCACACATGCGCATACATTAGTAAGTTAAATTAATTGCAAGTACGTTGCAATCGCTTCAGGTCGACATAATATAAAATAAACGCCGCATATTAAGAAACAAAATTACGAAATTACGTGTAAGGTTACCCATAATTTATAACATTGCACACTTAACGCATAATAACTACCGGTAATTAATTTATTTATTCGATCTGACGATAGAAAGCATAATGCTTGTTTAAATTTTTGATGCCTGTAATATATTGCGAATTTTGCACGATTCCCGCGCGGAAACAATTCTCATCGATTGACGAGGGGAATGTGCGCCATCGGAAATTAATGAAGCGCGTAATTGACTAAAGTTCAGAGAAGTGAGCAGGATTCTGTATTGTTAAAGTAGCTTCGGATTAATACTGCACACGCTAAAATCCGACCGTGAAGTTTAATAATCTCGAATCTTTAGTGGAACTTTATATGACACATCTTCAAACTTAAATGCAACGCAATTAAACCGCTTAACTATTCCTGGCAATTTAGATCGAGATACGATTTAACGGATGAAACCGGCTGTAAATTTCCGATGAGTTGCATAATCGTTTATTTTAGAACTTACTCATTAACCGAACACTAATCTTCTCGACGAAACATTAGGAAAATTCATGTATTTCGTCCGCAGAACATTTCAACTACTTTTCTCCATTGCGAATCTCGACCATTATTCTGCTGTCTTTTCATAACTTTGTCCTTAACTTTAATGCATTAACAGCGAATTCTGTTCCAAAGCGTTGTCCATTAATGTCTCAAAGTTTACATTTAACTACTTGTTTGATTAATTGTTTTTACCCGAGAGAAAAAAATCTCGTGAAGCAAATTTTCATTAATTTAGTATAGAATTAATAATGAAATAATTAAATTAACTAAATATCCTTTGACATATGAATTTTATTTGATATTAGTGCATCAAATTTTTTAGACTGTTTCAAAGTCTTGAAATATCTAAGATATACAAGAATAGTAAAATGTGTATAAAATACTTTTCTTGTTCGGAATTCGTAAATATTCATTTGGAGACATTCGCAGAAATAATTAGTGTCGCACAAGAGCAATTAGTACAATAAAAAAATTGTGCTCGCGTGTATATATATATATATATATAATATCCATCTAAATTTTATTTTGCCATCACAGAAGTTGTATAAGCACCGAAACAAGTTATGCGCATTTAATATTACCTTTCACTTGCCTTAAGAAAAGCGCGATGCACGGCTCTTTGTTTTTTTTATCAGTATCAGGATTCGACAAAAAGGACTCGAGTGCATGACTCTGCTCTTGGACATTTTTCCATCAATGAAATGATGGAAAACGCGTAGTCGTCAGTCGACGAGCAGTCAAGTTCGATGATCTCAGAGACGCGGAAATGAAGTGGCGCCAACGTGGCGCGATGCCGCTAAAATTCTCCAAATATTCGCGAAATTTTTCGCAGATATTCGAATATTCTGAATGTTCGCAGGCCAAAGAATATTACTGATTGGAAATATAATAGTCAATTGGGATTACATATAGCCATTTATTGGACATTAATGGTCTATAATTAATGTCGAATATACATATAATAAATGGAAAGTGCAAAATGAAAAGATAATACAAACCTGTAGATGTAATTCGTGCATTATAAATTCTAGAAATAATTAAACAGATTAAAATTATCATTGAGCGTATACTTAAAATATTATTAATGTTTATAATATAAAAAGAAATAGAATGTGTATTGAATTTTCTAGTGACAATATGGGAAAATCTGAGCAAATTACAGTCTTAGTAATAATAAGTCTCGTGAAGAATTCTTTCGGAAATGTTTTTATTCTCAGCCTTTGCGACAAACACGCTTAGTTTGCTGATAACTCAGCATAACGAGCAGTAAAAAAGATATTTTAAAGTAAAGCGATTAGGCATGCTCGTTCAGTTTTTGTTTCTCTTCTTCCAATAAATAGCAGTGAAGTTTTACATAACGTATGATTCAATATTCAAAGAATTTTAAATGTTTATATGATCACAAAAGCAACATTAAATAAAAAATAAAATATGATATTAAATAATATTATAATATAAAAATATAATATTAAATAATTTTTTGTTTTAAAATAAAATGAAGACTTTTTCAATAACAAAATTAATTAGAAGTAAAACTCATAAAAAAATAATAAACATTTGACTGACAATTGTAACAAAATAACTAAAAAAATAAGAATTTACACAAATATTTTATTATATTGTTCGTTTACTAATAAAAGGTAAGGTAAATGCTAATGTAGAAATTTAAAATGTTTTCTCAGAATATCACGAAACGTTACGTTTATGAAGCAAGAATATTGCTGATAGTACGTATTACCAATACAGCCGCAAGCAATAAGGATCGAGAAAATGCGGTTCGTTTATTTCGCACTTTTCTGTTTTTCTTCAGCTACGTCGCATCGGCGAGATCCTGATACATCTCGTTAAGGCGCATAATTAAATTTACTTCATTGGCACTTTCCCCGTGGCTCTGTGAAAAATGATAACATAATAACAGGCCAGGCTGATAACGTAATGCACTGGGTGCTTACGCAACGAATTCCCACCTGCGTGGTGCGCCAATCGCGTTTCTCCGTGTTTCGCCATCGCGCTCGTACAGCACATAAAAGTCAATGGAACTTGCTGTTCGCACCCTCTCGCTCGTCTTTTTATTATCTTCCCTCCCGAGTATTATATCGTCGACGGCCAGTTAATTGAAATCATGCGTATCAAAATGCCGGAAATATCAGCGCAAAGTACACGCATAAGACAGAGTGAAATTCATAACATCACATTTGACTTTCTTTCAATCAGTATCCATGCCATATGACTAATGTGTGGAGTAAACGCTTTCACTATTACTGAGAAATACTTTGGAGACTATAGCGATATAGGAGAATGACAACGAATGTAGCCAATTAGTGAAATTGAAGTATGTCTCAACGTCACCATCTCGGTGATTTTTAAATGATGAGTTTTTATCACGAAATATACGAAAATGCGCGAATAAAAAATATTTTTTGCTTTCTTGTTTATTAAATTACAAACATTTGCTAAATGATATATCCGCTGTGTGGATTTAAACACGCGGATACGTTTATTCATACTTGCTTATCTTTCTGCGAATTCTGCAAAAATTCCAACTCATGTTCCTCATCAGTAGTTAACTCGTATTCGTACAATATATGACAAAAATTTACGTTATTATATTTACAATATAATTAATAAATTAAATATTACAATTCGGTTGAGATAAATCAATACAATAACTTAATGCTTATTCAAGCAAACACCGGATGACAATGTGAAAATAATTTATTAAAATAAACGTAATTATAAACGCACATATTATTGCGTTTAACGCACATATTATTTGACATTTTCTTCACTTGATTCAGATTAAATACTACGTATATAACCAAAAACGTACTCATTCGTGATATATAGTGCTCGTTGTTGTTTTATTTTGTGCTACAAACTGCTTGATTTAATCTTTTGATTACTTTATTTAATTACTTTTTTATTTAATTACTTTGCTAAATTGACGTTCTCCTGTTCGTCTGTGGACGCGCTTTGCAATTTTAATCTCTTAACTTCGCTAAGTACACCACCTTTGGCATTACAAGGGAGCAATTACTACACTCTTTTTCAAGGCCGAGTTATGTGCCAATTGAATTTCCCGAAAAGTATCAAATTTTTAAATGAACAATGGGCCACGTGTTTTATTTCTATACATTATCGTAACATACGTCAAATATAAATGTAATAGACATAATAAAAGATTATATTTCAAACGATGATGGGTTCTGACATATTCAAGAATTTTCTCGATTGAATCTTTGTGTGCATTAACGTAAAAGAAACATGATTGACATTTCTTACTCTATCTTTTATTCGAATTCATCATTTATTCTTTTATAGCCATCCACTGTTTGAATTATCATTTCATCATTTTTGTAATCGCAATAATTACATTATCGCGTAATAACGTTAGAAATCCGTAGTACATGTATTATTCTTTTTTTTTGGTATAATACTGCAATAAGTTTAGAAGATTTACATTACGCAATCGATTTCTCGGTATATTATGTTATAATACATCAAAGTTCGCAACGAAGGCAACGAAGAGAGATGCACGCTCTTCTTTTCTCACCGAAAAACAACCATAGCGTTATGTATTAGGTATTATGTATAAGGTATTGTCGATTGATATCGATATCTCTGTAACAGAAGTATTTTGGACAAATGGTCGCAGGGATTTGGACACAACATGTAGTATACGATCAGCGTTATTTTTATCAAATCAAGTTATCTGTCATAAATGACGGCAATCGGTGGGAATGAGAAGAAATTAATTGCCATTTCTCGCGAAACAACGCGCTTGTGGTATTATATACCGCGGATTATGTCTCCCTTTAATTCCTGCCACTATCGAGCCTCACGTTTTAATTATTTATCATTCATCGATTAAACATGATTTCGCAAATTGATGTTTTATTTCAGCGATATAAGCAAGAATTATATAGAAATGCATATTTATTTGAACTCCAAAAAATGTCGTGTGTATAGATTTAGAATATTAACATCAATATTGTATAATGAGAATTATATGTATAGACACTGTATGATGTTAAATCTATATCAATATTTTCTAGGGAGTACAGAATTATTATATATATTTTTTTTAATTTAAAATGTGAAAATTGTTCAATTTCTTGTGTCAACTCGATGTCTGAAATATCTCTTCTATTTCATATTATAATTATTTTCTCTCTGTACTTTGTACGAAGTATCGTTTCAGCTACGGTGACCATACGAGCAACTGGCGCAGTAACCATCTATCAGACGGTAGGAAATACAGAGCTTTAGGAAGGAAAAATCTGACAGCGTATTAAAACCGCAGTTCCAGCAATCGCTGCTGTTGCATGCGTCTGGAACTATCGTATTATGCAACCGCGGATCGCATGCACCGTTGACTGCGCAAGGTCCCACGACCGGACTCTTTCGAAGAGGAGTTAATCGAGCGTGGATAAAGTAGCCCGGAGAAGAAATTATTCGCAGCGTCTCTGCGGAAAGCGATAGAAAAAAAAAGAGGAAACCCCCAGTTCTCCGCTTCTCTCAGAGAGAACTTGTATTCCCCTTTCTTTCTAAAAATCGGTGTCTGCCACCCTCTTTCGTCCGCATTTGCTACTTGATACCCGCGTTCTATCCCTTTATTCATTTCCGTCTTTCTCCCTTGGAGAATCCCTTTCGTATCCTTTCATCCTTTTCTCCTTTCCTCTCTACGGAGCCGACGGAAATTAACGACTCGGAAATTCTAATTCAATGGCAAGGCTGCCGACTCTAGCTCGCACCTTTCTTTCTTCCACACTTCTTGTGGCTTCCCGTTCTCTTTCTCTCTTTTTTTTCTCCCGAGACTCATCCGGTGTTTTTGTTACACATTTCTTCTGCCGACCCGCAAAGCCGAAAAGGTCTTTCTTCTCTAGCCAGTTGAGATACAAGAAGTAGATAAAAAAGGTGCGGACTTTCCGCGATTAAAGTGGTAACGACTGCCTTATCGTGATAATGATGATGCAAAAGAGGAGGAAAAGTGGATACAGATGCAATCTTTTTCAGTCAAAAGTATCAATTTTATAATTATAAATATAACTTAAATGAGCACAATTCCTAACAATTATTATTATCATCATTTCGGTACGTAGAATAATAAATTTATTGATTATATCAATGAGATTATTATTTATTACATAATTAATCACAACATAATTAACGAGATATGTGATATTAGAATATTGATGTATTAAATTTAAATAACGAAAATACTTTAATACTGCGTTTTTTGTCATGTCAGAAATGAATTTGTCGAAAATCGATTGAAAAATCAATATCAAATATAATGATGTTTCCAGTACTTGCGTGCCGCAGTAAATAAGTGATATAAAACTGGAATTAAGTAAGTACGATTTCTCGAATTTAAGGGATTACTGCATCGTGGATTTTTGGAGTCGAATTTCTAGCGTATATTGTATTGTGCATTTTTGAAAGCTTTAGCCTAAGACCAATACCAATTCACGCTTTCCTGTTGTTCAAAGCGCAACGTTTCTGCAACGGCAGCAGTAAAGCTCAACAATAGTTATCTTTTTATTATTTAGATATCTTAAAAATTCGGTCATGGGTAAGGAAAAAATGTTTTGCAAACGACATTATTTTATAAAAACGCTATTTAGAGCAATTGATCGTATATTTATAAAATATCAATTTGAACGATAGAATTGTACAAATCCCATTTGATTCAATTAAATTGGTCATATATTTATTAAGTAACAATTTATATTGTATATACTTCGATACAAACTGTATG
>Ga0157364_1001432_pt1 | contig 20263 bp, 13 predicted proteins | sample AttsexASBM2_FD_111476 | JGI IMG/M metagenome (GOLD analysis project Ga0157364, IMG submission 111476) | Fungus gardens microbial communities from leaf cutter ant in Ribeirão Preto, State of São Paulo, Brazil - Atta sexdens ASBM2 | ecosystem: Host-associated > Fungi > Mycelium > Unclassified ...
AAGCCCGAGTATTTTAAAACTCGTCTAGCAAGTTAACCGTTCTAAGAAGCTTTGAATTTGAAATCTTGATTTTTTCGAAGAGACAAACTGATTTTATAGGTCTTGTTCTATTCATCGTGCCTATTAATTGGCTTAGAAAAAAATTTTATAGTTTAAAGTAATGAAAATATTATCTGATATTTTAATGTTTCAAACGTAAAAACTAGAATTTTTTTAGGAGAATTGAGAATTAATTTTTTTTTCTTTTTAAATTCGCGATATATGATGGTATTTTACAGGGATATATTTTATTATTATTTCTTAAATATAAATATTCACGGAAAGAACAGTTTACTGAAGCATTTCAAAATTTAAGATACTGATAAAAAAATTATTATATTAGGTCGTATAAATAATTATTACATTGGATGCTCAAGCTGGATAGAATGTTAAAACTTTTTGCAGCGTTACCAACATGCGTCATACATCAATGTATAGCTCACATTAAATTGGTATAAACTTTAGAAAACACTTAAGTAATCTTAATATCTTTAGGCCGAAGATTACGTCGGTTTAAAGGGTAGCTTTGACGAGCATGTCGGGTTACTGGTACGCGGGGAGAACGGAGGACAGAAGACAGTAATACACCCGGATCCACGTGGCTTACCGAGCTTACCGCCCAGCTTGGAAGCTCGTTTACCACAGTTGGATCAAAACCTAAAAGTTACGCATGCTGAATGGTTGCCAGTCACTAATACGAGGTTTGTTCATTTGTGCGCGATAACTATAACTAAATCAAGAAGTTGTATTTTTTTTTTAATTTCAGTTTTATGAAATTGCATTAATTGTACCTAACCGTACAATATATAAATTTTGTTTTAAGTTGTGTTGTTCAATATTAATGTTATTGCTCCTTAAGGAAATACTCAAAATAATTCTTTATACTTTTGCATCAAGTAATTTAAAAAATCCATGATACTTTAAGATGAAAAATAAAGCATTAATAAAATAATTTTTATTTGTCTATACATTTTATTAAAAAACATGAATTGCTTTGGTTGTTATATAAATACAAATTTCTTCAAAACTATGATAATCAAATCAAATTAATTGTTATTTATTTTATAACTTAAAATTACATTTTGTAATTTTGCACATAGGATTCTAAAGCCAATTTATTTTAAAAGTAAGGAGTGTCTATAAAGTTCAATTTAAATTTTACTGTAAATTATCAGAAACGTGTTATTATTATAAGAATTATTGAAATCAGATGTTGAACGGATGTATTTACCTAAGCTTTTATCCGTACATTCTCAACGGCTTTTGCATCTCGCTTTTCATTGAATAATTATACTTCTATTGCTAAATACATTAAGTTTCACCTGTTCCTAATAATACTGTTAGATTTCTTGAAGCATTACAAATAGTGCAATAATTATGAATTTTTAGTAATTCTTTCAAGAGGAATTGTCATAGTTGATTCAGTTCATTTTGTCAGAAAAGAATTAACGAAAAGTATAATAATGTATACTACAAATGAGATAACATACACTCAATAATTAGTTCTCCTCAATCCAATTGCTCGTGGCCGTGGTGGCGAGCGTGGTGACTTCTCTCATGCCTGTGATGCGCATGCTGGTTGTACATAGTATATGGAACCTACAGTTTAACATCGATTCCGAACGACAAAATTTTATTAGAGAAGTGCTCTTGGCAAAGATATTCTCGGTGAGTTGTCATTTCCTTCCAAGAGGAGACACGAGCTTATGAAAATATTTTTGATTTTATCGGGAATCGAACCCAGAATTTCATAGCAAACCAGTGCTGTATGCTCTGCCACGCTCGCCAATAATTATTAATACACTTCCAATTTTTACAGCATTTTACTATATAAAATAAACAACACCACTGGAGTCTTTCATTATCTATAGCTGCGTACGCTTTAGACATTCACGTGCTGTATTCACATGCTGTATTCACGTGTTGTATACTTCATTCTATCTTCCTTCCTTATATGTATAGTGAATGATAAATATAGAATGAAGCTTACAGCGCGTGAGCATCCGTTGCAAACGCAGCTTATGTGTTGACGAATCGTTTCAAAACAACGTGTGTCTGATATCGCTACGAATGTAGTGATATCATCTCATAGCCTTGTGTGCATATTTTGTTTACTTCCTAAGATCAGTATTCAGAGTGCTAGCAATAAATACGGTACTCACATTACAAAATAAACAGATGTTAAACACGTCCGTTTAAGCTAAAATCACATGATTTTGGTAATTCTTATAATAAAACATTTCTAATAGACTAAATAAAATAATTCAAATTGGGTCAGCTGAACTTAAACTTCTACTTTAATTTTATTCTAAAGTTTTGCACGTTAGATTATATACGCTGCATGAGTAAAGATTTAATCAGAAGTTAAATTGCCTCATGTATATTCTGAACATAGTTGAACAGAAATAATGAGATATGTATTTGGTCTAGGTTCAAATTTTTCGTTTATTCGGCATATTTCGACAACAGAGTTAGCGGCGCGGGTACGCCGGCTGGCAAGAGTCAGGGTGTAGTACGTGTAATTAGCGCTACTAAAACCAGAGGACCGGAGCGTGTTTGGTGTAGGCTCTGGTATCGACAGCAAAACGGTGCAAACGTCACTATCTCGGTAACGGTCGCTGCCAAAGTTAAGGTATGCTCATCCCAGAGAAACAATTTTGTTTCGAGTTATCTAACTATTTCAAACAAACTCTAAAGAACAATATCCGCAATATCATCTTAATATTAATACTTCAGTTACTTGATATAGCAGATGTTTTGAAAGTATTTATGAAAATTTGGTTTATTAACTGTATATATGTGTATGTATTAAAAGTTTGACTTATTAACTCCTTAGGAAAATTAACTCCACAAGGAAATTTTAAAATAAAACAAAAGAAATAAAGCACAGTTTAATAACAGGAAAACCTTTTTTTATTGTAATAAAATAAGTTTTTATTTTTATACAAAAAAATTAAAGCCTTTTGAAAATTATGACATAAAAATGATATTGCATTTAGAATACACAGAAAAATATTTGAAATTTATCGGATCAACCTTTTGCGAGTTAAAGGACGACATAATAGAGATATGTTAAGTAATGACATAATAAAAATATGCATTTTATTTTTTTAAAATAGTGTTTTTTTTAATATGATCTGAAATATAATTTACAATTTACTTATTTTATTTATTAATTTTAATGTTAATTTGTCTAATATATTTTACAGTTTTTATTAATTTTATAGATTTTATGTATTTAGTCTAGAAAAAACATATTCTATCTATTTTATCGATAATAAAGCGAGAGAAATATTTATTTCTATGTTTAAACTGTGGAGAATCAAATCAAAAATATTTTTAATTAAGAACTGTTTTCAAAATGTTCCAAAACCTTTATGTAAACTTTTTAACACTTTCAAGACTAAAATATTATATTCGAAATATATTCAAGATATTTCAATAATTTTTTGTTTTTAATAAGAATGAAAAATCTTCATTATATATTAGGTGTAGTAAAAAGAAATCCATTATTTTTCCATTCAATTTCATGCAAAAATAATGGATTTCTTTTTACTACACCTAATATTTGAAATAATCCGATGTGTCTTGAGCGCATCATTACTTTCAGGTGATTCGGGAGAATTGGAATCTCAAGTACAGTGCCTGCTTCGTGATATGTCCGTTACCTAAAGAATCCCCAACAACGGATAAGGTGCCGGAAGCGGTCAGTGTCGTAGCGAGACTGCGAGCGGTTCCGACGAATCGCATCCTTGTACAGAATCGTTTCGAAAGCAGGACAAACGCCAAGGAAGCTTTGGCTGTTTGCGTCAAACCTTTGCATTATTATTACAATAGGGTATGTCGTTCGTATAATTAGCATAAGGATCATCAATTAAATAATTGATGATCCTTACACCTGCGATATAACTATAATTCTTAATGTACAATAAATAATTTATAGATCTATACGACAATGTTTTATTTGCTCGCTTGTTATTTTTGTGTTTTATTCCTATCCACATCTTTTCAATGTAATTTATTTAAATTTATTGTTTATATTGAATTTTTATTATTGTCGTCTTCGTACATTTTACATTTTTTTCTAATCTAATAGAATGAAAATATTTTTTACTTAATATAAATATTCTTATTTTTATTTTGTAATTATTTATGTTAAATAGAACTAATTTAAATTTAAAGGTAAATATAATAAAATGATGTATATGATTCTAGTGAAATATGATTTTGAATGTAATTCAAATTTAATTTATATTACGTAATATGTTGATATTATCGTACTAATATAAATTATAATTTCAATAATATTTCTCTGTTACATGCACTTTGCAATCTGGCGATATAATTGTGTATTTATAAAACGCTAGATAAAACAAGCTCATTAATCGATTCTATTTATTATTCTATTTATTATTCTATGAAAACTATAACGGGTACTTTTATGGAGAAATGAATGCATTACGAGATATCTCATATTTTAACATATAAAATCTGTTTGATATTTATAGGTTTTGCAATTGGTGGAATTTATCGAGTTGCATAGACTCTTGGGCGCTGCTCACGTCACTTTGTATAACGATACTGTAGGCGCAGCGGCCGGCTGTGCGTTAAAATATTATGAGAACAAGGATCTGGTTACAGTGTTACCATGGCATCATCTTGACATGATTTCCCAGCGGGAAATTCGCACGGAAGGTCTTTTTGCGGCACTTAACGATTGCCTCTACCGATCTATGTACAAATACGAGTATGTAGCGCTCGTAGATCTCGACGAGTATATTATACCGAGGCATAATGACACTATAATCGATCTGCTACGGTATGATACATGATAGTTTCGTAACCTTAATGTACATCATATATAATACAATTGACACTTAAAACATGTAGTATATTTGGAAGAAAGATTGAAAAATTTATGCATTAGAATCACCGGAATCGTCAAATTTATAAAATCATATTTATTAGTTTTAAATAAATAAATATAAAATAACAATGTCGTAAATTAATAATTTATAAAGTTAAATAATTATTTATTTCACATTTTGTGTATCATGATAAAGTGTTTACGTGGCTAAAGAATTAATTTCCTTATAAATAATTCATCTTTATGAACTTGAGTCTGTTGTAAATATAAAACAATCTTATAATTGTTTCTAGATGGATGGGAAATCGAATCAACATCAAGTCTACTGGTGCATTTTCCTTTCAAAATGCCTTTTTCTATCTACAATGGGCCGATGATCCTTTCGTGGTGACTAGCCGTACTCCCACCGAAGCCGGTTTGATTACTCTGAAAAAAACACGACGCAGGACCAAGTTGCATCCACACAAGCAACGCTCCAAATACATCTGTAAACCACAAGATGTGGTGGAAGCGGGCAATCACTTCGTCTGGGAATTTATTCCTGGTCATGGAACCCTGAACGTGCCCTCCGATGCCGCCATCTTGCATCATTACCGTGTCTGCGAGTTTGGTGGTGACGACTGCATCAAGACACAATCGACGGTCGATAGAACGGCCTATAAATACAGAGATCGACTTGCGACGAATGTCGATAAGACGTGGATGGAATTGCGCGCCGAGTGCTCGCTTCCGGAACTTGAACCGGTCCCGGCATTAACACCTCGAATCAAAGCCAACCCACTCGGCAAATCGGTCAGGTAGCGAAAAACCATCGTTGAAATTCTGTGGGACATTGGCAATTTCACTGGTACGCCGAAAGTCGCGAGGACCTATTTCTACAACTACGGCGGTCCGTAGTCTTCTCAAACTGAGCTAAGCGAACTCCCGTCTTTTTTCATAAAACTCACTGAATCGTGTTTTTAAATTTGCGAAGCAGGAGAATACGCTTATCAGCGAGATAATAAAAATTACAAAAAAAAAAAAGAAAAAAAAAGAAACAAGACGCGAATTAATCATATTTTTCTACATGATGGAACGATTAGCGAAATTTGGGGACAACCTGCCAAGTCTATCGAGTTTGACACCACATGGTGGTATTTCTCTCTTACGATTTTATACGGACTCTTGTATCTGTATCTTACAATTCTTTCATTCGTGCAGCAAATGTGATCGTTTGCGATAAATTCTATTATTCATTAAGAAAGATTGTTACGGAAGGCCTAAATCACGGGCTAAAAAAAAAGCAGTTGGTGATAAACGGCGAGCAACATTAGATATTATTCCTATTATATCGTTATTTCGAGGGTAAACCTTTTTTTTAGATATTTGTAAATTCACACAATGTATCTTATGCATATCCATAGAATCAATAAATAGTATAGTGATATATGTACAATATGTATTTAGAACTGTTAGAAATTAAATCTACAGACACACACAGCCTAGAACACAGCGTACTCTCGAAAAATATTACTTCAGATGCAGTCCGTTGAAAATTCTGAAATCTAACGCTGAAAATCTTACAAATTTATTTAAACAAAAAAAAAGTATGTGATATTTTTTTCAAAATCTCCAAAGATTTTATAAATTTGATTTAATCTAAGATTTAAATGAATTCGTTTATTTTTACTTTCATATCTTTTTATCTTATTATCCACATACAAAAGTAAATAAAAGTAAATAGCTTTGTGATACAATAAATTATTGTGCAATTCTTCCGCGTTTACAATCATCTCGTCTTTTGTCGAAAAAATTTATAAAAAATTTTACATAATGTAAATTTTTTTATATAGATAAATGTTTTTTTTTTTAGAGAGATAAACGAAAAGATATTGATTTTGCTTGACACAAAATTCTATGATTATTATGTGATGCGATTTAATTTATTGCGATTATTTAATATAATAAATAACAAAATTTTTGTTGATACAAACAAATAAATCGATGGTAAAAATAAAAAAACTGTGCAAGGGAATTCAATAAAAAAAAGATAAAATGTAATTGTATTACACAAATATAATTTACGAGATGATAAAGGGAAGATTCCTGGCAACTAATCGATAGTTTATAATATATCGAATATTGTTGTGGCAGATAAGTTTAGTAAAGTCTTTCTATTTATTAATATTTTATTAATATAAAGACATCATATTTCTTACGCACACGCAAGTTTATGTATATATGTGTATACACGCATGTGTACGTACATGACACGTACATGAGATGTAAAATAGACTTAAGATAAATACATGTGATCGGTGCTGAACTACAGTCGACAATGTGTCGACGTTAATTATGTTGACGAAATTAATAAATATGATACTAGGACAATATGTACTTTAATTTTCTTGAATTTTCCGTTATGTATTATTTAAAAATCACAAACCAAATTAATTATTTATGTAAATATTAATACATAATTACGATATAAGGATTAAAAAATTATTTTTTAAGAAAAGAAAACAAAACCGTTAAAAGCACATATTTATTATATTATTGAAAAAAATTGTTATACTAAAAATACTGTTTTAATATATATTTTATATTACTACAATAATAATAAATTTATAAAATTTTGTAATTTAAATTAAAAACAATAATATATAAAATATTAAATATATTATAATGATTTAAAAATGTTTTGTTGTAAGAATAGATTGAAAATTATTAAAATAATTTAACATTTTACAAAAAAAAAAGGTTTAATTTGTTTTCTCTAGACAATAATGACATTAGAAAATAGTGTAATTAGGAATAAAAAATTATACATACTATTATTTCTTCATTACATTAAAAATGAATAATCGATATTGATAAGATGTATATATAACAATAATGAAAAAACGATAAAATTGATTAAATCTTTTACTTTTAATTAATTTCATTTATTTAATTTATTTTAATACTAAGATTAAAAACAAACTCATGTGAATTGTCATAACTAAGAAAAGCGCCTAAAACAAAGTTAGATAATGAAATAATACATCTATATGTATTTTAAATAAATTTACTTCAAATGGATGATTGTGCGTCGATTACTTTCGAACTTGCAACACAATCAAACTGAAAAATAATATTCCTTCAAAAATTAAATTAGATTTTCAATTTTATTTAGATCTTCGATGCTACAAATATCTTAAAACTCCTACAGAACTTATTGCGAAAAATATTACTTCAGAATTCGAATCTTTCGTATTCTGTGTGGGCATTCTCCCAATTTGACCACCGAGGTTTCGGCAATATTTATCGCAATAACCAATATGTATAGAGAATGTAAATATATATATATATATATATATATATATATATATATATATGTGTGTGTATAGTTACACACCACACATATGAAAATGTAACAATATATCTAAAAAAAAGATGCCTTAACGATCAAAATTAGAATTTATTTATTGTGTCAATTAATGTTTATTTCTTTATTCAATATTAATCTTTAATATATAAAATTAAATAATCGATAGAATAATCGATAGAAATTACAATATATATATTCATTAAAAATCATCATCTGAATGCCTTTCTATCTTACTGACGGCTCGTTTTTCTTGAGCGGCTTTGAGATTATAATTGCCCATATCTGTCGCACCCACGGAATTTAAAAGATCTTCATCGTCATCATCGTCAAGATCTCCGTCAATCAATAAATCACTATCGCTATCCAGTGAACCATCACTATCGTTTTCAGGAATCGTACCTCTTTGCCGTCCAGACATGCTACCGTAAATGCGTCGCTGAGTATATTGCATCTTTGACGCTCTTCCAGTAGCTAGAACATTTTTAATTTGTTATTGCCAAAAAGTGTAGAAAAACTTATATTCTTTCACATATCTCTATTATATTTTCCAAATTTTATTGATTTGGAAGTAATTTTCAAAATTACAATATCATATAACATGCTCTCTAAATTCCTTGCAGTGAAGATTTTACTCCAAAAAATTTAAGAGTGCGAATTATTTAATAAAAATTGTTACTTGATTTGATATGGCCGGATTGACCAGGTTTTTCTGCCGCTGTGGATTCCGGATTTGTAAGGGGGGTAACTAGAGGTTCTTGAAGATTCGTAGCAAATATAGAATCGTTCCCTTCCATCATACTTTCGAAATTCGTGTCCTCAGCTCTCAGTTGTTCCAATTGTTTTTTCGTTGCAGCTTGTCTGTGATTAAAATTAATAATATTACATAATTTATTTGTATGTTATTTATGATATATGTATTTTTAAAATCTTGTTTTCAAATATTTGTTATTGACAAATACCGTCTTTCAAATCTTTCTTGTTCCATCTTAGCTGCGTCTTCATACAAATGTTCCAGATACGCGAGATACCGGAATTTCTGTAAATAATCATCATATAAAGCTCTAAACTCGATTTCGAGCTTCTCGAATTCCTCCATAAATGCTGGACGGACTTTCTTCAATGTATGGAGTCTCTTTTGATTTCGATCGAGTTCCGTTTTCCGTCTCTCAATTCTTGCATCCAAGTTTTGTTCTGTATCCTGCAAAAATAAATTAATTTATTAATTAATAAAATTACTGTGGCATCATAATAAAATATTTTTGTAGAGATCAAACGAGCAATTTAAATTTTGAAAAACTATCTTATCAAATAAAAAAATTTTACCTTAACATTGTCTATTTGCTTCTTCGTTTCACTAATCTCTTTGCGCGTGTTTTCGATGACATCTTTTAGAGCTACTTCTATTTCGGAAGTATCAAATTGCCTCGCAATTTTAGTATTTCGAATCTCACGAAGTTCCACTTCTCGACCAAGTAAGTCGAAGAGGGCCGCTCCATTGATGGTTAATTGGCTTGCTAATTGCCGAGTTGTTTTCAGTTCGTTAATTTTATCGGAAATGTCGAAATTCACTGCGTTCTGATTACTGCCTGATTGATTCTGTTCAGTATTGCTACTATTCTGCGCATCATACAACAGTGTAGCTATCTTCAACATCTCTTTTACTGCATAACCATCGGCTTGATATAGTTTTTTCGTATTTAATTTTACATTTGTCTTCAATGCCTAGAACACATAAAATTACATATGCTATTTGTTATAACTCTTTTCAATTATTTTTTAATATTTTATATATATATATATATATATATATATATATAATATTAAAAAATATATATATAAAATAAGTCAAATTTATCAAAAACAGATTTTACAAAGTATTTATTACAAATTTTATAAATAAAGAAATTATAGAATTTGTTTAACAAGATACAATAACAAATTGCTAGTAAAAACCAAGTAAAATCTTATCTTATTTAAATGATTACGAAATACATTCTGCTTAGTTTCTATTATATTATATTAGAGTAATTTCTATTATATTAGCAATCCATTATATTAGATTATATCAACAGATTTTGCTAATATGAGTTTACTGCAGATGCAGTTGATATTAATCTATTGCAATACTTAATATAAGTTAAGCAAACTGCTAATATAATGTTAACATTTTGTTTACTAAGAATGTTATATTTTGAAATAAATAAATAATTAATATAATCCTATCAAACATTTTCATGAGTTTGTAGAATAAATAAGATAGATTTAGATACTCTTTTAAAAAAAGAATCATTAAATACTAATGTTATAATTAGATGTATATATATAAAACGTAAGTCATTTACCATAAATTCAGCGACACTACGTATCAATGTTACACGTTGTTCCTCAGTATCGTGATCACTAAATATATCAACATCTGGATCAAATCGTTTCACCAACCAAACTAGAATCTCGGCAACCAGGGGAAAATTTGGCATACGAAAGTTCGCGAGGGAAATTAACCTCGGATAACCCAGTACCCTCATCATCTCTGTGAAATCTATGTAAGCAGGTAAAAAGAAAGTAAATCGCAATATAGTTTCATTTGTATCATATTAATAATCATTTTATATACGCACTACGTAAATCACGATAGGACATTTTCACAACGAAAAATTCACTGTAATTACACAAAGGTAGGTTTTAGTCTAGTTCATGTTTTCTACTCGCGATATTAACGTTACCATAGAAACCATTAGCTGGACTGTAGACATGGATAAGATTGTGCAATCGATTTTTTTATCATAAAAAATATATACTTATATTCACATTTTCTGTCACTGAATTTTAAATATGTATGTAGAGCATATTAAATTCTAATTTAAAAAAATATACATAATTATAATATATATTATATATAATATTTTTAATACAAATTAAAGTTTATTTCCAATTTAACTGTTTTCTAATAATCATCCTAATTTAATATGTAAATATTTTTATTATACATATTATACAGATTACTTAAAAATTCATAATACATAATACATAAATATAAATTCTTTTCCTTTATTTTGTTTATACAGTTTTGTTTGTACAGTTCACTTCTATATAAAGCTATACAATAATTGGACAATTGAAATAATTGAATTAAATTATTTAAAATTCAGCTGCAGGGGCTTGTCTGTTTTTCTTGATTTGAGAATGAAGTCTTTTTTCGTGTAGCCTTTCCCTAGCAGCTCTTAGTAAATTTTTTCTCTTTTTCTCTTTTGATTCAGGCGATGGTTGCGCTGGTACTATCAAAGTGGCTCTTATCATCGCCCTTAACTTTTCAAGAGCATCTGCTAAATTTAAGTGCTGAGATCTTGTTAAATCCGACTTGATTATTAAGTAACCATCTTTGTTTATCCGATTTTTATGCTAAAATAATAATTTCATGTTTGAATTTATTATAAACTTGATATTATCAAATTATTAGCCAGGAATTTGATCAGTTACTCTATTTATAATTAAAATTAATTAATGCTATATGTTAATTCAAATTAACTAATGTAAACTTTATTTGTATGTACAATTCTACTTACTTGTTCCACTAACTTTGTTCGAATTTCTTCTGATAACCAGGTAGCACTATCTACCTGGAACCTCAAATCTACTTTGGTATTTACACAGTTAACATTTTGCCCTCCCGGTCCACTGCTACTGCTGTACTTTATTTTTATTTTGTCCAAGGGTATATAACCACTGAATTTTGCTTTAGGATCTAGTACCTGAGAAATGAACAAGTAATAATTATCGTTCAGTCGACATTGAGGTTATGTTAGAAAAATAGCACATTTTAGAATTCAAATATAGCACATTTATAGAAATAATACATAAACAGAATCAATATTATTTATTATATATAAGTATTTGTAGATCAGTATACACTAACGAAAATTGGAGTGTACAATTTCAGTTTGCTTCCCGGATACAAGTTCTCCAAGGAAAAAGCACTTTTAAAACTAGAAGCTCTACTAAGACTGTATGATATATTCTGACTATTAATGTTACTCCATAAAATTCTTAAACACTGCCTCCTAACGAGATTCATCTCGATTTTTATATCTACTATTTTTCGATGGAAATAACTTTCGAAGGTTTATTTGGATTACGAAAACATAACCACACTTCTTTCAGCATGTATTATCGATTATATTAGCAGTTCGATAATCGATTGAAGAGAGTTCTCGAAACGTTCGATTTTTTAAATTTGAATGACATTGTCATAGAGATTTCCGCACGTATGTGCAAAAGAAAATTTAAAAATCACAAATATTTCAGATATACTGAAATTTGTCTGTATTGTCTCGAGCGTCTAATATTGTCTTTCAAGCGTTTTTCGGAGCAGTAAAGGATGGAAAATTGTTTTTCTTTTCACGCACATTTTACGTCAACTAGACTGGAAATATCTTATTTTAGTAATCGAATGATTGACCGTGAGCGCACAAAGACCTTTAACAATGTTATTGTTATGCATACGCTTTAAGTATTGGTGCAACAGCGATTTTGCAAGCGGATTGCGAATGCATAGAGTGCATTCTGAAAATCATGGTAATAATCGACTCCGAGCCTTGCGATCCACCTCAAGGACACGGAACTCGTGTCACTGTATTTTTTTCTTTTCTCGGCGAAATACTGTGACGAGGCCATCTCGCTTTGCTTCGGGTTAACGTTCTGACGACGCGCGACGCCGCGAAAATAGCCGCGAAATATCGCGATAGAAATTTGCTGCGATGTTGCAACAAATTGAAATACAATGTTTCAGAAACGTTGTTAAAATGTAGACGTGCAACAACGTTGATTTTAACAATGTTGCACCAATATTTTAAAAAATAAACTATTATATGACTTTGTGTTTAAATTGTGTACACTAAGAAAAAAGTGGCTTAAATTTAAATAAATATTTTTGAATACTGCCAACTAAACATTTACTTACAATAAATAAATATTTACTTAATAAAAAGAAGTGATTGTTGAATCAAAATACTGTTTTTGTGCCAAATAAATATATTTTTATGTTTAATAAATATATAGTTGATACTATTCAAGTTGGAATATTTATTGAAATTTAGGATATATATTTTTTTCTCAGTGTACCAATGCATTTTATAATTTATGAAGTTTTATTAAATAGCAATTAATTTAATTCACGTTTAAATAATTATATGTATATGAAAACACGCCATTTTTTTACTCGTTTATTACTCATGGCTTATGCAGGGCTCGAGCTTGTCACGTAATTTCAACAAAATTTTGCCAAGAATCTCAGTTTCTCATCACGTAACTTAATTAAAGTTAAACTCGTTATTTACTTGTTATTATGAAACACCATGGCATATGAAACACTACAGTACACTACAGATTTGTGTATTCACACGTGAGTGCTTTTTGATTAATTTAGCAGAACATGTTACACGTGCAATGTGCACACGCCCAAGAGTTCCGGCATTTTCTGCATAATATATCGGATATTAATTCCATGAGTGACGCAACATCATCGCATCGCGTCATATCCTAAAGTGTAAAATTTCCTATACTCCGTTAGATAACGGGATGATTGCTGTATTTTGTTATCGCACGACAATATGATCGCGTGATGTATGACGATCCTTTGCGAGAGCTAGGAAGAAAAGGATTAGCGTATTGTATAATTTGTGACGTGATCATACTCGAATGGGACGTGTGCTTTATATGTATTATAGTTGTTAATAAATATCGGAGATATATCTAAGCAGATGCGCGAATAGTTATGTTCATTTATTTATTACTCGATATTGACCGCTTTTTAACAGATTTGTAAAAAGAGAGAAACAAAATATTTAATAAAATAATTGATTGGAAAGAAAGTAATTTTTACCTCAAAATTATGTATAAAATATATATATTTTTATAATAATATATTTTTCCTCAAAAAATTATTATTTTAATAAAACGTTCCTAAGATTTTTTGTTATTTTAAATGAAAAGTTAAATGAAAGGAATATTTTGACTTTTGATTACTTACAATTTTATTAAAAATCATCGCGCGCACGAGCGTATCGCAATAAAAAAAAAACAGATTCTTTTAAAACTGAAACTTTGTTCTGACTATAATAGTATAATAATAATATATTTTAGCATTGTATAATTTTTAGCAGTATATAATTTTGAATTAAAAATATTTTTTTCCTAACTCTATTATTCAATTATGCATTTATTAATATTTCAATATTTCATTTTTTTTTTAATATCCATTGAAATCTATTGAAATAAATCTACTGAAAAGGACAAATCAATCAATCACTCAATTCAATTTTCAAAGATCAAATTTAAAAAAAATTCAAAAATATTAAATAGTATTTCAATTAGAATGAACGTAATCAAGCACGTGATTGTATTTATGAAAGAGGTAGACAAAAATAGTAATGATTAACTTCTGATAGCATTGTCATTTCTTTTGGCCGAGGTGTACAGCTTAGATCCGGTTCCGCGAACGGAACACGTGAGACGCCTCTTCGCCTGCATAATTAATTATGAAAATATCGGCAAAATACTGGCAAAGACTGCGTCGGCTATGTACCAGGAACATGCATATTATACAGTTAATTAGAATAAGATACAATGAGATCATTAATTCATCCAACATTCTCCGCTGACAATGTATCGAGAAACTTAGTCATTTGCATAAGAGTGATATGCCATCGCGAGAATCGTAAACGTGGTTTTACCCACCTGCTGACGCCAGTAACGTGACTGCTACTCGTCTTGTAACTGCCAACAATGAGACTTGTTAATGTCTGCGCATAGGACTCGTTATCATCACTTCTCGCTGATATCCTATTGTCATGTTTTTTGTCGAACTGATGTAATCACGCAAATAAACTGAAAGAATATAATTCTGAAGATAAAAATGTTATGCATGATAATTTGTAGTCATTTTTTCAATATAAACTTAATCGTGATGATAAAAATAAAAGAATTATTAAATAATACATGACAATATGATAACAAATAATTAATTGTTAAAAGAGTCATTTTTGTTGATAAAAATGTATTTTATCCAAACTCTTAGAAACTCTTTTACATGAAACGTTTAATATTTTTTTTCTTATAAATTCCTAAAAGTAGTTGCTTAGTCTTTATTGTCGGACAATTGTTACATCCTTGGTTGATAAGATTCTTAGGATATAATTTACAACTGGTTGCACACGCGCTTCATCTTCTCTAAGACTTGATGTAATACAATCATGCCTCGCAAACATCGTAGGAACGATTTTGGAATTGAAGATGAGATAGCGCACGTAAAAACTATTCCACGATCTCTCTCTCTCTCTCTCTCTCTCTCTCTCTCCTCTCCCTCTCTCCTTCCCTCCCTCTCTCCCTCCCTCCCTTTCTCTCTCTCTCTCTCTCTCCTTCTATTGCTGCAACATTACTTTCTCTTACAATGACGGAACGCATATATTTATAGAGAACTCGTATGCGGCATGTAAACGGGGAGTTGTATCGATAAACGGATATGCTGTTTGATATTTCTGTGACAAGTTTGCAGGGAGCAAACTTGCCTGAATTTAGTTCGGAAGTTTAGTTTATACAGTAATAAGGTCAAAATATGAAAGATTAATATGCAATAATATAATAGCTGCCTTTCACTTGAAGGAAAGTAACCGCATAAGATGATACACTTGCAAATTATTTTTTACGTAAAAGAAGCTTTTAAAAACAAATTTAAAGTTGTGAAAAAGTAATTAAATATTATTAGAAAAATTTGTTTCTATATAGGAAATAATATTGACATAGTATTGATATAATATAGATAATAATATTGATATAGTAAATAATACAACTGTAATAATAATAAAGGAATAATAAATAAAATACATAGTATATAAAAATATAACATGAATAAATATAAAAATATTAAGTTAAGAAATATTATATTTCATACACGTGCGTGCACGCATGATAACTTAAAGTATTTCGAGTTATTTTCAGATTTTCACATTATATAATTTTACACATTAATATAATTATCTAATACTATGTATTATATAATTATATTAATGTGTACGTATAACCATATATATATATATATATATATATATATATATATATATATATTACATAATTATATTTTTATCTACTAATTTAATTTATTCTATTAACTTTAATGTTTCAATAATTTAGTATGATTATACAATCTTTCTGTTTTTAATGAATATTTTTGTCCACAAATAAATATACATGGATTAATTGAGTTTTTTTCATTACTTATTATTAGTAAATTAAATTGCAAATTTACAAATTTTATCTTTTATTATTCGCAAAAAAAATCTCTCACAAATTATATGAAAAAAATAATTTTAAATGACTGAAACTATTATATTTTATAGATTACAAGATGCTGAAAAGTTTCCTTAAGCAAAATTAAAAGTCGTTATTTTGAATCTAATCGGACTGAAAAGTATTTTTATTTAGTAAATTATTTATTTTTTGGCAGCTGAACATTATCTTTATTCATAAAATAACGAGCGAATCAATTGATGTAAAAAAAACATAGTTGCTTTAAAAAAAATGTAGTTTGCAAGTACGTATATTGTAGATTGCATAATTTTTTTAACTAGTCACTTTTTTCATATGATTTGCAGGGGTTTTTTACTAATTAACTTACTAAGTAATAAATATTAAACATGCAAAATATTAATATTCACAAAATCAAGTCATTCTACAAAGGAGATCGTGTTTAACAATTAAATATTCGCTAATTTTTTACTAAAATTGTCCAAATTTTTCCAATCTTTAAAACTTCGGAAAATTGAACAAGATTTAATACCGTATGATCTTTTTGATGATGATGTCAAATTTCCTGTAAAAAATTTCATATGTCTTACGATGCTTATGTAACGTCGCCAATCGAGGTCAGATGCGGGTTTAAAATTATCACGAATATTCTGTTCGTGCGCTAATAAATATTAGTTATGTCTTGACATTAAGATGACTTTTGCCCCTGCATATTTTTGCCAATTTATTTGTGGGCTAAGGAAACTCAATCTTTTTTGAAATTACAAGCGGCGATGTATGATTAGCGGGTAATGTAGATATAACAAAAAATCATTCAATGGCAGGAAAACGGGAACACCAATCAGCACAGCAACATTAAATATGATAATAATTTCAAAAAATAAACTCTCCATTTCTTCGAATCGAATCTTCAGATTTTACATTTAAATGCATTAAACCTTACAGTCACTATCCTTTGAGAAATAGACGAATTAAAATAAATTAAATTCTGGAATTCTGAGAAACTGAATATTCAATTTTCGAAATCTGGAGTGATCTTATGATTTTTATATAGCTCCGCAATAAATCTTCCTGTCTTTTTAAAATTTAAAACAAAAAGAATAGAAACAAAAAGAATAGAATCTATCTTGAGACAAAAAATAAACTTTGCCAATTCTCATTTTATTTTACAAAATGATTTTTATGATTGACTTTTTTTAAATCACGGTCTCCTGTAAGAATTCCATGTAGCTATATATAGAGAAAAACACATCCGGAGACTGTTTTTTTAGAATGTGAAGGATAATCGTTACATCGATGGAATGCCCCAATATTATTCGGAGTTTCGATCTTTGAATAATGCATTACGGCTATACATATGTATATTTGACGCATTGTTCAGAGCTAGATTCTGCAAGTGTTTTCGTATCAGCTTGAATGTGACATGACTACCAAGGTTATTGGAGTTATATTATAAAACTATTTGATACATGAGCGTAGTCATATGTAAAATTATTATTTGCTCAAGAAGCATATATACGATGATAATAAATTAGAAATTGAATCTTTAGTGATAATTCTATGTAAGATTAAATAAGTATTTAATATAAATTTAGTATTATATATATATATATATATATATATATGAATTATATATAAATGTTTATTATTCAGTATTATATATTAAAAAACATTAATTTTTTCTTTTATATTTCTTTTTTATAAATTATTAATATGCAATATTATTAAATTATTTTAATTTTGCAGCAAAAATCAAATCTTTTCATATGATTAATTTCTTCTGTTGGTATAATGTAAACCACTGATTCCCTTGAATTTGCAAGAATATTACCGACCTCGAGAATTTAAATAAAATTTATATTTGGCATATAAGGTAGAGAGAGGCCGTTTTTCCTAAAGAAATATGTTTAATGACGTGACGCGAGTGATGTCTGTACTACATCAAATACTTCCTATGTGTTTTCGTATTTTCGCTTCGTATTTTTCGCTTGATTAATGAACTTCTGTTCATTAAATATAACTTCCAGATTATTGTCAAACTTTATAATTAAGAATCAATTAAATCTTGACAATTATTGCAATGATATTTTGATTATATTAAATATCTTAATGTTAACATAGGAAAATGAACTTTTAATAATGTCTTATTTATTTCGTTGGTAAACGAGAAGTACTAATATATTTTCGATCTTTTATTAGTCATCAAACAGTTCACCTTTAGCATTCATCATAATACGTTAATTTAACGATTAACGTTGAAACTTTTTTTTGTGTAAAATCTTTAAAGTTTAATTTTGCTATAAACAGTAAGAAGGAAGCAAACGAAAGGATGCCTCATATTATTTTATATATATGGAATTATAATTTACAGGTAATGTGCCATGCTATACCCCGTTATAATCATTTTCCTAGGCAAGGTTGTAAACGTATGCACATCAGGAAGTTATAATATTGCGAGTCGACCGACAAATTAAAATTAGTCGAATGCATCATTATCCAACATCTGCTTTGTATTATGTACTTTGCATCCGTTTCAAAGAATTTCATAAGAAAAGATCGGAAATTGCACATTGAAGACAAGAAAAGGAACATCTATTGAACAGAATGTATACAATAAGATATAAAAATAAAAAGAAAATAATGGAAAGGTCAGAAGATAAGTAGAGATGTGAGGAAGAGCGAAGGATGAGAAGCGGAGACGATAACGAGCGTACAGCGGGAATATGCGAATTAACTCTCTTATCCTTTCATTCTATGTAGCGCGGTACATGTAGTAATGCATGCAGCACGGCGCCCGGTGCATTACGAAGCGTATCTCGATAATCATTAACCGACCGATCCTACGGAATGACAAGAACGTCGTCTTTCTTCTCTTCTCTTCTCTTTTGCAGCTGCATCTCCCGCGCTTGCATCACTTGCACAAGAGGCGCCCCTCGTTGATGCTATGTCGTTGGTGTATATCTGATGAGTGTAGTATCACCATGAAAAGCAACGTTGGCTAATACGAGCATAGAAGATGCGTTTCTTCTTAAGGCTCCTGACAAGTCGCCGCAACCATATTTGAATTATATTAAAACCTTCTGAAAATAGGTTTAAGCCTTTCACTTCACATGCCTTTTATGTGCTATTTACTGACTGTCAGGGAAGGTAAGAATAGTTTCTGCTCATTTTTACAAGTGTTTTAAAGGGATCCTAAAGTGAAGCTTGAACTCCGAAAATCACTGTTTTATCAATAAAATGCGACATATCGCTATATCTTCATATACTATCACATTATTATCGCACGAATATATAACGCATATATATAAATTTTCATAGAACAATAGCATTTTAATTAGACATCTAAATCTAAGCTGAATTCTCATGCAGACACCGGCGCTTTGACACCAAGCATTGATTGGTGAAAAACCAATTAAAATTTACTCCCATCATTCATTTTTCACCACTCAAATTGCCAGTATCTGCATGAGGACTAATTATAAGAACTCCATGTTGTTTGTTCGTGTTAACTACTTTGAGGACCACCAATTTCATATAAATATAAATTATGTTTCTTGACTTTTATATCTTTTTTTTTTACAAAATAAATTTTTTACTAAATTAATTTTCACAAATCTTATTTTAAATTTTTTAAAAAATAACAAAATTACAATTTGATTATATGTGATATTATATATATTTAAAAATTATAATTTTATTAAAGATTTTAG
>Ga0157364_1001433_pt1 | contig 20262 bp, 10 predicted proteins | sample AttsexASBM2_FD_111476 | JGI IMG/M metagenome (GOLD analysis project Ga0157364, IMG submission 111476) | Fungus gardens microbial communities from leaf cutter ant in Ribeirão Preto, State of São Paulo, Brazil - Atta sexdens ASBM2 | ecosystem: Host-associated > Fungi > Mycelium > Unclassified ...
GGATGCTGTCCAGCGAGAGACATAGATGACATAGATGACATAGTGTAATACGTGAATCATTTCGTCTTTGTTTGATAAACAACAAGGATATAATGATTCATTGTGTTACTGTGTACATTTGTACCCAACAAACAGAAAGTTACATGTAACGTACCTGTTAGTTGTAATTTCTCAACAATATAATTATAATGTACATACGTGTTATTATATTGTTGAGCGGGAAATTACAACTAACAGATACGTTATATGTAACTTTGTGTTTGTTGGGTAATGTCTCTTATTAAAAAATGATGATCTTAACTGATATAAAAATTTTGATAGAATCTCAGTCAAGATAACATCTTAATCATAATAATCGTATTATTTGAGTAAATTTTTCCTGTTTGTATGTATTTTAGTTATTTTAAAGAATTCATATATGTAGTATTCATTCAGTTATTATATGTACAAATGTATTAACTTTTCGATCAAGCATTTATATTAACAATGATAACAACACGATACAGTTTCTATAATTTTAATATAATGCCATCATAAATCAGATACATAAAAAAATTGATGCAGCAAAATAAATCTATTTACAATTTATAGCTTACACACTTTTTACAGTAAATGTTCTTGAGTCTTACTCTAACATGATTATATACAGAACATGTCTCTAAATACAGATAAATGTTTATAATGAAAGTATATTGTATAATGCAAATAAGATAAAAATATCAGTATTAACATTTTAATACTAATTCTAATAAATTATTTTACAATCTTATTCAAATATTGAAATGAGACGTTTGCTGTTTGCGATAGGTACAATGAGATAGGAATCATTTGATATAATTATATAGTAATTTTTAATAATTATTGATCATTTGAAATATTTTGAATAAAAATCAAAGATTAAAACAAATCAAAATAATAACATATGATTAAAAAAATGTTATAAATATTATAAGATATTGTTGATACATTTATAATTTTAACGTAAAATCGGAATATTTGAAAACTATCTTAACTGATTTCACACTTATTGCGATAGTTATAAATACACAACAGTTATTTTTATCAGCTGAAGTCTAGTATTATTATAGGCACAAATAAAATAAAAGATGCAAGACAAATTAGTAATAATGAATATTATTAAATTTTTTTATGCGTCACGAATAATTATTCTATGTCCCAATTTTTTAATCGAGTAGACAACACGCGCATATCTATGATTTAGTATACATTCACACGCTCCTGTACGAATATACAACATATCTACATGCATATTTCTCTTATATTATACCATACATAGTACCGTACAAGTTGTTTAATGACAAAAAACTTTTTTCTTATTTAATGAATAAAAAGGTAAGGTCTTACAATATAATCGTCATTAATAATAAAAATTAAGATACTTTCGCCGATGAATCTCACACTATCGAAGACCCAGCAATCATTAAAGTTATTCTCTCTTGAATAATGCAAAATTGATTTTCATATCAATTCTGTCTTCAGTCTATTCATATATTCGATAAAAATCAATATTTTATATACGATAGTTATGTAATATTTGTGATAAAAAACAGGCCAATTATTCGATATTGATTCTTTACTGGAATTTGCATCCTTGAACATTATTTGTATATTAAATAACTCTTTACATAAATATCGACTATCATGTGCTCTTCAACTTTTGTTAAACATTTTACAACAAGATGTTAGAATTACTATTAAAGCAGCAAGTAAAAATCTAGTTTGCGCGTTATTCAACTTTAAAATATATTTCTATAAGATAGATATGTGTTAGATATTAACTACTTTCTGAAATGTCCTTCCATGTAAAATTCATGTGTATACGATCATGTAAACGTTTAAAATCTCTTTGCAGTATACATATATTTCACAATAGCATTCCAAGTACAGTAAAGGTTATTATAATACCAAATCGCGATACATACACAGTATATAAATAATAAATGAATAAATATTTAAAAATCGTAACAATTAAAGAAAATTCATTGTTTTTATACTATTGTTACTCATTTTAAAATTTAGAGAAGAAATTTCAGTGTTCACTGTATCTTCGGCAATAAAACTATAAGAATTCTATTTTCGAACTTAAGAATTGAAAGCGTCATCATTTCGTATTCTGAGTTCGATTTTTAATATCGATTGATAGGCGGAAATAATTATTTGCAAAGATAAAAATTGTATAAAACTCTTCTTTCATGTATTAATTGCTTAGAAATTATATCGCAGTTCAAAATTCTTCTGATCACAATCGCCGTCGTGATCGAATCGCGATTTCACATCGCTTCGAAGCGCACTTAAATGATTTATAGAGTCGCGCGTATTGGCGTCGAATATCGCTTCGGCCACTTCGAGCATGAGAAATAAACTTAAGCAATACAAAACAATCCGTCTTCGCATTCTAATGAGCGAGTCATCAGCTTTCGCTCTCCCGTGATTTTTGCTCCGCAATTATTTGCCGAAGATCGCGGCTTTCTGCCGGAATTGCTCTCGCCTCGCCGCTTTTTCTTCCTCCTCTCGTTTCCGCTCCTCTTGCTCCATACGAATCTCGTCCTCAAACTTCGAGGCCTTTCGTAATTGTTCAATCTGCGAAAAAAAGAAATGAAAAAGAAGAACGTTCGAATCGAAATACGTCTCGATTGAGTTACGCTTTCGCGTATGTATTTTTTTCTTCAATGCGCATGATACGCTAAAGTAGTTTTCTGGGCCTAATCCATGTCATTTATGACTATAAATGTAAATAGAAAACATGTTGCGCCCATTTGGACGATAACAAACAAGACAAGATTTGATAAGAAGCTATATTTTTTTACAATGGTTATGAGTAATAGTTATTGATTCTTTATATTAATGAAGAAATTTAAATCTTTATTCTTAATTTATATCTTTCATTTATATTTTCAATTATTCTTTTAAATACATATAAAGTGTTTCAAAAAATATATGTAATTGTACCTTGCAAATTGCACATCTTTTTTGAAAAGCAACTATATGCGTTTTCTTTCACATCAATTGATTTATCTCATTATTCTGTGCATAAAAGTATTAAGGTATGAAATTTATTAATATGGAGAAGAAGTTTACTTTGACATTTAAGAAATTTATATTTCAGCATAAAAAGAAATTGAAAAATATTTGTGTTCACGATAAGAGAGACTGAATATGGATGTATACCTTGGCCTCGAAGAAGTTCTTAGCGCCTGTGACACCAACCTCGTCGACGTCGACCTCGGTGAGTCTGGCCAGCTGGCTCAATCCGGAATCCTGTTCTAACTCACCAGCTCGTGCCTTACGATAGATTAGCAGAAACTGTAACAAGATGTAACTATAATTACAGGGAACATAAATCAAAAAGTTACAATATATGGCAAACTTTGAAAAACTGGGTCAATTCTCGAGTTATTTCTTTTGAAAATAGAATTTAAGATAAGAGTCCACGACCCGATTCCATTACGACTCTTAAGATAACATCCACACAATCATATTTATGTAGAAAACAACTTCTGTACAAAATAACGAGTATTTTATCTGACATTTACAGAATAATTATATAATTATATATTATATATAAAAGAAAGCATTTTTCTGCAGCTATTGTTTGATTCGTTTACATTTTGAAGAATCAAAAGAATCATCGTTTTCTTAGTTAAAAAAAACATCTCACAAAGCTTTCAAATAAAAACTAAAAATAGAAGGCAAAAGGATGATTCATCAAATAAAAGTTGTATGATTGATGGAAATTTGATTATGACGTTTATGAATATAAAGCGTGACGAAAGAAGGGGGTATATGTCGCGAACGTTTTACGGTAATTCATATCGCGATGAGTAAGAGGAAGGTGAGTAAGCCGGGCAATAAACTATAACTCGGGTATCACGCAATGAATCACGGCAGCGATCGACGAGCGGGACGAATTGTGCGTGCACGCATCGTGTATGCAGGATTGATTCGCGTGGCGGTTTTGTTCGCGAAATACGGAATGTCACGTTCAATTGTCCGCACGTGCATTACGTATTAATTGCAAGTCAAATTCTCCTTCGAATGATACGTGACACCCGCACACCATAATCTTACTCGCAGCCGTATCGCGGCTGTGTTGCATTAACAGCGAAAGTTTCTGCTGACGTTTCGCACGCTCCGGTATTCCGCAGGCGTGTGTTGCAAAACCATCGTCGCATCGGTTTTCCACCATTGATTTCGCACCATTATTAGAGCGACGAACAGTAAGCTTAATTCTCGTGATATTTTCGTATCATCATTATATCCGAATATTTTTAGAAAATCGATTTCTGGAAATTCAGCATTTGGTAGACGGTATGCATTCGCATCGATAATTTCTCTGCAGCGTTTGCACTTTTTCTACAGAACAGGTTCTAGTCCGATTATAAAATTTAATTAGAAATTAAATTTTAATTGTAGAGTATTCCTAAATTGAGAAATTTTTGAAATTAAAAATATGATTGCGATTTAATTCTTTCTTGTTACATTTTTCATCTACTGATATTATATAACAGTGAAGGCAATTAACGCAGAATTAAATTTCTAGCTAAATTAAATTTCTAGAAAAATTTGTTTTTAGGAAAATGTTTTTGTTATATTTTTTGTTGCAGGCAATTTTTAGAATTTTTAAAATACTTTATCATGTAGATAACCGAAATAGAATCACTACAACGTATTTCTTCTAACATACAGTTATATTTGAAGAATAAACACTATCATCAAATATCCAGCGAATGAAACGTTAAATATTACATGAAATCTACTATTTTTAAGAATAACGTATCATATGCTCGTTATAAATAAAATGCAAGTCTGATTAGCTAAAAACAAATTATAAGTTTAGCGAAGATTATTTTTTATGGAAATATAAAAACTTGAAATCTCTTATATAATAACATAAATTTGCTTTAATTATTTAGATATCTAACTATTTATATATATTTGTTTTAATTTGTACGAAATAAAATATACTCTTTGCAAATAATTGTAATATTATTAATACTGAGGAGTTATTTTATTTTAATTTTAACGCTTCTTGGAATCATATAAATTGCATGTGTTTCTCGACAAGAGCTTTCGCATAAGAGCAAAGAGCTGCACGGAATGAAATCTATTTCGGTTCAATATTTTTAACGACTGCAAGCGGAGTTGCGAGAAATACTAATGCTGGTCAGGATAGTCGTACAGACGTTTATGTTTACGTCAACCATATTCAGAGTCGATAGCATGAAGTGTGTTAACCAAACCACATTTCCAAACCACATTTATCTATTGTAAAATCCATTTTTCAATCTCTAATATATTTTCAAAATTTAAAGAATTTTCATAAACTGTGATAAAAATTTTTATAATATGCAGAAATTCATGGATATTTATTATATATTTTTTCTTTCACGAAAAATTAATTTCTGTAGTTTATTAATAAACATAATTCGCAAATGTTGTTATTCTTGTTGTTATCAATTTATTAAATCCATTAAAATATAATTATTGCAAATTAATACAAAATCATAGTTTTATTTTCTTCTTAGTAAAACAGAATAAAAATCTCATTGTGGAAATTGGATTTTACATATTAATAACATTCCTTTTTTATTCCTCTCAAAATAAGAAGAATAATTAATATTCATCGTTCAGTAGATCATTGCTCATGCTGTTCGCCAGTTTCAAATATTAAAGATTTCTCGAAGGTGGTAAAAATAAACTAACCTCACGGAAAGATATGCGGCCGTCGCCATCCTCGTCGACCTCCTGGATCATCGCTTTGAGTCCAAGATGTGTCTGCGGTGCACCCAAAACTTCCATCATTCGCTTCAGTTCGGTAAGATCGAGGAAGCCATCACGACCATCGTCAAATCTGGTTTTAACAATTGCAATTAACAATTTAAAATTTATTTATTGTACTGTTTTTCATCTCAAATCTTCTAAAATATCACTTTTATTTCTTAACTTTTCTGTCAATAAAATTACGAAGCTGAGACAAGAGTATTTTGGAACTAAAGTTTTAAAATCTTGTTTTTTATTCGATATTTCAAAATGATTTTATTTTGCATTAAATCAATTGCATTATGCCAATTGCAATTACTATAAAATAAATTTTATCTCAAATTCTTTAGTATAACATAATTAAAATAGTATTTAACACTGAAAATGATTTGAGAATAAAATTATCGATCCGAAATATGATAGATATTTGCATTTATATGTTAAGTATAATATATATAATCTGTTTTTGCTGACTGGCAAATATTTTACCACAACCTCCTTTCGCTGAAGTGGCATTTTTCAGTGATTGACCCACCAATAAATTATCGTAATGACACTAGTCAATGAGACGTCGTTAAACGCGTCACATGCATAATCGTCTCCTCTAGTTAATGTTAATCAGTTAATCACGATACCGCGCGTAATTTAATCGCCGGTCATTGAATGCGGTTGCATGAAGGAACAAGGAAGAAAAATTTGGGACGATGTCATTACTATCGAACGAGGCTCAACTATTAAATGAAACACTGGAAAAATCAGTAGAGAGATTGCTTCAATCTCAATGTTGTCATAATAGTCTATTTCACAGAATTCAAGAAACTGTTGAAAGAGAAAATGGCACAAGTGTTAATGAAGTTCCTGCATTTTTGTGATTTAATGATTCCGCGAAGTAAACAATGAAAGTGAAACGTGGAGTTAGTACTACATGTATGTAAATTATAAATAGGTGCTAAATCTTTTATTAAAATCAAACTGTTTAATTGAGATTTTAAAAGTAAATTAAAATCTTGATTTTTAATTCTAATAACAAATTAAAAAATAATTTAAAAATTCACAGTTTAATATTAACGTTGTATTTTAAATTCACTCGCGACAGGATTTTAAAATATATTTATTATACCAATGACATCTGCGACATTATCTTTTATTCTAGATTATTTTATATTTAAAAATATAGCATAAAAATTGATATCTTTCTCTTGTCAGTACAGAGTATAATTTAGAGAAAGGTATCGATTTAATTTAAATAATAATTTTTAGTGTAGGAAAATTAGCTCCTTCGATAGTCAAATGACAGTCATGTTCTCCGTAACTGACGTCGTAACACAGTGATTGTTTTAAACGCGGCCGTCATTAATATTCGCGACTTTCTTTATGTTTATTACGAGGCCAATTCTGACCACAAAAGATAATACATTTAATAATTAGAACGTCTCTTGTAGAAAGCGGATAGATTGACCAAGATTTTTATTTGTAGATAAATTTGCATATGCATAACTTTGTTTATTACCGATGTAACTGCCAATTCGATATGTTATTTCCTCCTCTTTTTGCGTGACTGTAAATATCGCGCTGTAAAAAATTTCGGTTCAGAATAATTGCCTGTCGTTGGGATTTTATTACATGTTGTCCTGTGCGCGGCATCGTAAATATACAAAACGGGAAAAACGATTTACTCCGATGGCGTTTTTGCCCGCGCAACTGTTTGACATTATTAATCTCGCTCTTTAGTTGCGCAAAATGTTGAAAAAATATGGGCGTATGCACGAGCTAAAGGTTAAGTGGATCACATCCATGTATAGAAATACCGAGCCACGCAATTTTATATACAATCCGCGGAGAACATCCTGTAATCCATAAAGCTCTCGGTGCTTCTGTGAGACAAAATCAATACATATCTGACCGGAATTATCAAATTAATAAACATGATATGCTTTCATCATTAACATTATTAATTAAATACTGAATTGGTTCTAGTCTCAAGTACGGAATTAATTAATGTAAAAATATATGATCTATTATTTATTCGTTATTCATTATACTGATTATTTAATTGTAATAAATATAGAAATAATTAAAATATAAACTAAAACAATTAAATATATAGAAATTATATAGAAAAATCTATTTTTTTATTAGTGTAAATTTTATGAGATGTTTAAGGAACATAACTGTTTCGTGAAACATTCACAAAAGAGTAAGGAATGCAAATGAAAAGAAGTGTGAAAATCTCTCTAGAAGTCAATATCTTTGTATCTATCAGTTTGTATGTTTTAATTATTGAGGAATTTAGACACGACGAGAGTGAAAATTGAGATCAAGGGAAAACGTGGGAACGATCATTAATATTCAAATTCGTGAGTCTCTCGACAGGATGTCAATCTTATTTGTTGCCAGTAATTTCACGACCGGAAATTCGTGAAATCGTAACTTTCCGTAAAAGGGATGGAGAATGTCATGGCACGGCATGAGCTTATTCTAGAACGTGAGCTCGTTTCATCGAAGTATATCAGGATTGAATCATTTATTTAATACGAAACTATCATATGTTCGAAGATTTCTGCATTGAAAAAAAAAATTATTGCAATTATCATAATTTAACTATAAATAGTAATCATTTGATCAAAGATTAATGATACATTTTTTTGGTAAAATTATAAATATAATTATTATTATTAAAATTATAGCAGTAATAACTGTAAATATAGTAACGATAATTATTTTATGCAATTATAATCGCAATAAGCAAACAGGTTTTTCTCTCAGTGTGCTAAATAAGAAATAAGATATAAGCAAATAAAAATACCAGTAGAAATGTTTGATAAAATCTTGATTTGTAAATAATTAATGACAGATAATTGGATACTTGGTTTCAATTAGAAATCGATAATAAAATTTTAATTTTTTGAAAATAAAAAAATATATATTTATATATATAAAATACATATATATAAATAGTGTAAAGCCTAAACTGCAATTAGTGTGATATCTTCTATCGCGAATGTTATAAATCAATAGAGAGAAATCATGTTATATTATATAATCGATCTATATGTATGACGAAACATAACTATCGCAGATTAAAGACCACTTATAGATGGCAAACCGGTCCTTTTAACTACCGTGATTAACAAGCTCCCACAAAAATTGAGGTGGTCTTTATAAAAAAAGAATAACATTTAAGCTAGTTCAGCAAATAGAGTGTAATATAAAAATTTCATTTTATTCTTTCAATGTAGATCGATAATTTGTCATGTTGTAACGCCTATACTTTTCCTATCACAACGTGACATCCGTATATATTTATATTACTAATTAAATAAATTAAGCAGGAAGGAGGTTGAAAAATAATATCGCCATTCCGCCGGTATTTTTGAAGTTCGTTAGAGTATAGAAGAGCGGCAGTTAATAAAGGAAATTGCTTCCGCATTAGTTAACGATGTTAGTGCGAGGCGCCGGAAATTGAAGCGATGTAGGCGGGAAGGTATCTAGAAGGTAAATCCTTTCAATTAGGAGAAATCGTAATTATTCTACTGGAAAGGTCAATATTTGCCGGAATCCCGCTGCTTCGAGCAATTAAACGTTCGAACATTAATCTATTCATTAGCTTTATGGATATGAATATATGTATCTGTACTTTACGCTAGAGCATATAATATAACTGTTATTACAAACGTTATAACCATTGTAACATGTAACAGTTAATTTCAACGTTATTATATAATCTGGCGTTCTCCTCGCTGTCGACATTAGATTGAAAGAACGTCGAAGTGAATTGTAATCAAAATGTTTCTGACCTTTTCCTTGAGATTATCAGAATTGCGCAGATATTAACATTTAATGAAGAAACAAATAAGAAATGTGTGTATAATAATTTGATTAAAATTGTTCTTCTTTTATTTCTTCACAGACATTAGATATCAACAAGTAATATGATTGTCTCTTTCACTCTCTCGCACTCTCTCTTTTTCTTTCTACGCGAAGAGAGATTTCACAGAGTGAGAGGCGAAGGTTGAGATTGCATTTTTATATTGTGGTTAAGTGAGGTGATCGATAAAAGTAGCAGAAATGAGAAAGATAAAAACGAGAAATTCGTGGGAGAAGTACTATTACTAAATCAGTGTTCCATTAATGTTCTCTTCCTTTTTAATCAATAAATTCTTCTCGACTTAAATATATTAATATTTGTCGACTAATAAAAGTCAATAAAGTCAACAAAATCAATAAAGAGTGCTGAATAATAATAATTTTTTGAAAACGTTTATGACAATAGAAAGATTTAATAAATGCTATTTTACACGATTACGTTTTTGAATAAGAATTGAAAACATTACGCATTTATTTCCGATTCACTGTGAATATCATTATTACATCACTTTATTATGAATAATTCAATGCCCGATTGTCGCCGGACAGCAGATCGTCGCTCTCAGTTTTATTGAGAATGCTCTTGTCAGACAGTTTTAACCAGCCAAGTGAAACGCGCTCCAATCAACGTAAATTGTGCCGAGGCGCCCACGTAAATGAAAAACGCGATCGTTACCACGTTAAACGTGTCACGGATTTAGATTGACTTTGTGAAAGTTTAATTAAAAGATATATACCGTGAGGTAAATAGTTAAAAATTGTAACTCTCTTGTTATCTCTCAGAATCGATTTTAAGAAGTCAAACATAGTTTAACATGGCTTTAGTTTAATTTAATATAGTTCACAACATATAGTATAGTTTTGTCACGTATTATCAGTAATTTAATATCATCATCCTAAAGGCGTTATTATCTAATCATTTAAGTCATCTTTTTTTATGTATCACTAAAAAGTCACTATTGTTCAAAATGGAATCGTTATAGTCATCTTTTTCTTGAGCTAACATAAAATTTGTTAAACATAAACATTCTATTCATTTTCTGTTATTTTTGTTGTTTTTTCATAACAATTGCTGACTCAATGTTTAATGGATATTAATCTAGATTAGATTTATCATTTTTTTAAGTTTCAAATAGATGTAAAATTAAAAGACGACATGACTTTCAAAAACTACTTTTGAATTAGTTCTCCACATTCAAAGAATACGTTTCTGTTTTTTGTTATAATTTTAAAAATTATCTATTTTTTATTATCTAATATTCTAATGAATGCATTTATCCTTTTTCTTTATTTAGATAATAATGTTTAAACTTTTATTTTATTTGGTCAGAGGTGTATTTATTGTATTCTATCATTCAAACTTTTATTCTTATAAATTTTCTAAACCATGTAAAATATAAAATCATAAAAATTGCTACATAACAATTTGCTACATGTTAAGCAGTTTAGCTATTCAAAGATAAACTAAGAAAAATAAGAGTAAATGTTTTAATTACTCTTAAAATTTGATTAAAAATGTAATTTTTGGAAAATATTTTAACGCTTAAAAGGTTGCTTTTTGTTACTTTTTCTGTCAAAAAGCAGTCACTATATATATTTTTTTTATCCGATAATTGAATGGTAGTACTATAAAAGGAAAAAATTACTTTTTAATATTTATTATTATTTTATGAAGGGAAGAAAATGCTTTATTCGTAAATTTAAAGGAATAAGTCACGATCCAAAGAATTTATGTATATTGTTTGGAGAGTGATTGATGTCCTTTTTCCATCTTGCCTTCCTTTTTATTAACCGTTGCAACGTGAGATACTTAATTATCGCAACATAATGATACTATTGCGCTTCTGATCTCGTTATCGCTGTATTGCGATATCGCGATCGTTCCGCCTCGGACTGGACTCGGTGGTGAATGTTTCGTTCTCCGCATTACATTTTCCAGGAGTAGCTCAGAGGAAACCGGGTCAAGGTAATACGCGACGTATCCGCCTGGTCCCGTTTATCCTTGTTTTCCAAGATCGATACCGCGGTGGAAGGTCCTTCGAGGAATAACGAAGAACGTCACTGCGACGAATTGGCGATGTGTCTAGGAGGACAAGGCTGACATAATTCTTTCTTCTACGTTACCGAATTTTAGGATAATCACCAATATAACTGTGATTTTCCGAGAAAATTTTAAAATAAAACAAAGATTTAGGGGCTTAAACAATTAACAATGTGGAATCGAAAATTGCGATGATAATATTTCGGTGGAAAAATAATAGTTGATAACATATTTTCTTGATAAATAAATTTTTTATTTTCTTTTTATATTACTTTATATTTTCAAAACAAATAATTGATGCGCAGTTTATATGAACTGGAAATTGTAAAAATTCATGCTAAAATATTATTAGGTATCTGCTTTGACCAAATATTGCTCTTCTTCACTTATTTATATTATTCATATATTAGTTGATTTTCGTTATTGTTTATATTTTCTTGTGTAAATTTCGACACTTTAAGATGAACAATAATATGTATTTTTTTTAAATACTCGTTATTGCGTGACTGCAACTAGTAATTAGCTAATTTGATGTGTGAAGTAAAAGTAGATTGGATTAATAAAATATCAAAATTAAATTCATATTTCTCGTTTATTCCGAAAGACTGAGAATTTCAATAGTTAATTAACATCTTTTGTTAACTATCGCATTATATTGCAAATGCTTTATCGTGAAAGAGCAAGTTATTGTCCGTTTAAGTAAAGAAACGTGTCGAATTTTCTTCCATTCTTAAGCTTCCGTCTATTCTATAATAACTAATTAGTGTCTTTTTTCTCTACGAAGGACACAGCGACTAACTTATTAGTATGTGAGATTGCAAGAAGACGATATACAGCGCACAGATTAGAATTCTGCAAAGCCAAAGGAATTGCGATGTACATTGTGAACCATGGAAGCGTCTCCTAAACGGGGATAAACGCCGTCCAAGAAAAACGTTGTATCTTTTCCCATCAACGAAACATTATTTAAAATGTCTAGCGATGTCGCTACTAGGAATATCGAATGCCTGCCATCGCCGCAAGCCGAGCCATAGAATAAATTCTTATACCGTTTGTATATTCGGAACGCATGATTTCTTTGAACGATCACGAGTGCAATAACGGTTTGTCGTGCCGCTGCAGGCGTCTAAGAATTATTAAACCTTTGAAAGAGATCAAAAAGTGTAAGAGAATCTATTAAATTATATTAAATTATATTAAAAATTTCTTATCAAAATATTTTTATCTAATTATTTCTTAACGATACCATGCATGTCTAAAAGATATCATAATAATATCATAAAGATGTCTTTTGAGACATATATATATATATATATATATATATATATATATATATGTAGATAAAGATATCTAAAAGACATTATATAAAGAGATCTTCTAAATAATACGTTGTCTGGGTCGTTTGAAGAATTGCAATATGTGATATTTCTGCATAAAATATTCCTCGTGAGAACTCTTGAAACAATACGAAAGTTTTAAGATATTGTAACACTCTAGCTAGAGATGAAATGTTGGTTTCTTCGTAGTATTCAATGCTTTCTATGCGGAGTTATCGATTCCCAGAGTACGTATATCTTGAATGCATATATATGCTATGCATTCACCTACTTCAGCGGCGAAAGGGTTAAGGTCATCGTTTCTCATTTACACATATAAAGGCGAATCGATCACACCTCGCTTTATCATTGCAACGGGGAAAGTAAGCGCGCGTTCAATCGAGTCGTGGAAATCTCGACTTTCGACCTCGCATGAGTCGCAGTGCAAGTCGATAAAAGTTTCTCAATAAGGAATACGAACGTATTTCTTCTAACATTGTTTCTCTATTTCAGTGATGTTTTTTAGGGTCATTTTTATAGAGCCATTTTTTAGAAGTAGATAAACTCTTGTGGACCATAAAAAATTTAGCGGACTGCAGATTACTGCATCATTCTATCTCACCAAAAGATATATTAAGGATATTAATAATAAGTATTGTGTAATATTAAGATAGAATGTTAGAAATGCACATTAATTTTTAAGCGACAGGAAATAGAATTATTTATATGTGAGGTATTAACTTTGTGAAATATCAATGTATATTGCTTTTGATCGAAAATTATATGTTTTCAATCAAATGACCGGAACATTGCATTTGGTAATAATACAAGGTGAGAGGGTCAACTGGGACAGCGGATGTCACACTAGTTTCGGAGCTTTTTAAATTAGGATTTAAACAGTTAATTGAGATGCCTGTGCTCGGTCTACGATCCGACTGGAGGGTCAATCGTGAGAGTCGATTTCGGACCCTCCATCAGCTTCCTGTGAATTTTCAAAGAGGAAATTCTTGAAGAATAACAAGCCCAATGAAGAGCCACTTTCGACTCTGTCACTCAGTCTCCGGTGCAGGAAATGTTGGATAGATAATGCAACCGCAGTCTACGTAAACGCATCCGAGTACTATCGCGTATCACCGAACTGAAACCGCAGTGAGATGTATATTTAACCTAGTCGACGATAGGACGCCTGACTGATGAACATATCAGGTTACTGATTAAGGAAATAATTATTTACAATTCTCTACATTTCTCTCAATCTTTACCGAGAAGATATTCGTATCGGATTATTGATAAACCACGACGGATTTGACATTTATGCTTTCGTTGTGCAAATGAATTACGTTCGTGGAATCTTTTCCAAAATAACAAGCGACAAATCTAAAATCTAATCGATTTCTGAGATTACGTGGATATTAATTGAAAATTGATGCTTTTAATGAAGCAATAAGCAAATGACAGTCCAGGTAAAACACCAAGAAACATACCCAAGCCAAGAGAAAATCAAAATGACTTTATTTTTATAATGAAAGTCATGAAAGTCAAAATGATAATTTTTGATTACAAAATTTGACTGTTTATTTGACATTAGGAATAAAAATTAAATCAGTTTGGTTTTGTTGACTTTTGTGTGCTCCATAAGATGCTCTACAGTGTCATATAATGATAGAATAGTTATTACAATTTTGTTTGTCATTTATAAGTAAACATATAAGTCAGACAAATAAAGTCATGATAATATTTTTATAATATTATGAATTCTATGTTTAAATGGAAGACTGAGTAATATGTAATACATTAATTAATTCTCGTTTTATTACACACTTTACGTAATGGTTTACTTCAACCGCAATCGATTTAGTTCTTATAGATACTGACGGATGATTTGACTTTTCCTTTCTATTTAAATATCCACGAGGAAAAAGCCTCTCGACAGTGGCACGAGAGTTTCTCTGTTGCCTGCGGCGCGCACGTGCGTATCCTGCATGTGTACTGCGATTCGTCATCCGGAAGGACCGATGATTGTTGTGCGTTCATATCGTGCGCTCGTGTCGAGAAGTCGTCCTTGTCTTTTCGCCACAAAACCGGTTACCTTTGCAACCTCGGGCCTTGATAAATCGTAGGAGTACGGCGACATATTTTCTCCGAAACGTCTGCGTTCCCTCTTCTCTTCTTCTCCTCTCTCGTCGCGATATCACCGACTCGGAATTAATATTAAATGCTTTGAGCGAAGGGTCAGGGTTACATTTTAAATCGTCTGAAAAAAAAATTAATCTTTTATTTGCGTGTTTTCTTCATCTAAAACTCATACGACTGGAATAATATTTCTAAAATAATAAAATACAAAGATGAGGCTCTAAATTTTCCGATTTCTTTCAATTTGATTTTATTGACTCACTTCTTAATTTAGTTGTTTGTATTTTTTGTTCCTAAATTTCCTATGATCTTGTAACAAAGAACAAATGACCTTCTTGGAAAATCGGTATCAAGAACCTCCCATCGCCGCTGGTTATAACGTACATTTGAGATTTATTAACGAAATACGCAAGAACGAAGACGTAGTTTTCCGAAGAAGGTGCGCCGAGAAAAAAGAAAATCGCAGGGAGAATCGTGGAGAATTGCACGCTCCGGTCATTACGAAACCGCGAACGCCGAGAGATTCGTGACGTGCATTTCTTCGAGAAGAAACGCAAGCTGTGCGAAGAGGGCAGACGACCTTAGGGTCCCTATCGGGCCCCATGCCACGTCTCTCTCGTCACGGTCCTTGGTACCTACGCCCTTTGTGTCTCAGAGTAGGTAGGAATTTCGAAGTCGACGTGGTTTGACAACGGTCGGAGGAAATAGGGTGGGTACTCCGGGTACTCAGGTACCTCTGAAGCTATTACGAACACGATACGGAGCAATCCATTGTACTTAAATCAATGCTGTCTTGGACGTAACTGACTTAAATAAATAACATACATAAATCTTACATTGTTCGATAGGTACTTTCCATTTAGTGACACAAATCGATATAAACGTCATTTTATCTTTTTCTTTTGCATTCCACGAGTAACAAAGCAAAGCAATATTTCTGTCGATTTGTGTCATCGAATGGAAAGCACTCAATGAAAAATGAAGCTTGGACTGTTAGAATGTATGTATTTATTTTAGATGTATGTATGTATTTGACTATCTAGGTCTCCTGTGTAACTATTTATAGTTTTATCATAATACCTAAAATGACAGTTTCGTGGATTCCGTAATGAAGTCCGTTATCGCAAAAGGTGCGCGTGATGTGGCGATTAAGCAGCGATGATAGCGCAGCAGGACGTTGTCAGATTAGTTAGGAAATCTTGCGAGACATCGCGTGAGAGGGTTCTCCTATTCTAAACCAAGAATCCGCAAAGAGATTCTAATGAAGACGTACCGCGGCGAGAGAAATCTGCAGCTCGTAAACAACAACATTTATTAACGTGATGATATCGCGTGTAGCTTAACGCACAAATCAGCGCAACCAATTGCATTAAGAAAACTTCGGGTTCAGCTGATAGAAAGGAAATTCGTATATAACGATTAAATTTCCTTTCGTCGTTACGCTGGACGGCGTATCATTAGTAAAGCGAGCAGCAATTCCATAAATTAGTGTGTAATTATATAAGTAAGATAGACAGTTAGATAAGAAATGTATGAAAAATACAGAAAGAAAGATTTTGCTATAAATTATCAAAAAAAATTAAATATAGATCTGAAAATAATTTTGTTTGATCATTAAAATAATTATGTAGAATGCTTAAGCATAATGAGCAATGCTGTAAAAAGTTTCTAGCAACCAGCTTGGATGTTACACATAATTATTTTGTTGGTCCAATAAAATTATTTTTAGATCTGCGTTTAATTAAATTTTTTATTACTTTAGTGTAGTCTACTTTATAGTAAAACTGTTCTTTCCGTATAGATTTTCCTTGATGAAAATAAAAATTAGAGTGTAAGTCGAATATAATGGGAAAGCAAAACAACAAGTTACGATAACGTCAAAATGAGATTAAAATGAATTGGAAATGATTGAAAAATGATCATTTTGGAGTCATTTTGACATCATTTTAATATTATAACGACTTATTGTTTTGTTTGGAGTAACAGAAGCGTAAATGAAACTTTTAGAAGGCAAAAATTGAAACATCAAAATGTAAAAGAAATGTAAATGCTTCTTTTACATTTCATTATTTCAATTTTCGCCTTTTAGAAATTTTATTTACGCTTTTGTTACTCTCCCATTACATCCGATTTACGCTCCAATTTTTATTATCAGGATTGAATTATATCACTTTTTCAATTGGACTATATATTTCAGAAAAATTTTAATTAATGTTAATAAAATTTTTTGTAAATCACTGATTGTCAGTAAATCATTGAATCAGGTTGACAGTATGAATAATTTCTCGGCGATATCGGTTAGATATAAAACAAATTCGCTCACAATCAGTGTTTGATTCGAAAGTGTTTATCGTTAACAATATTTCATCTCAATGACGATCAACTCGTGACACGAAGGAACATTTATCTCCATCTGATTACACGTGCGTGTTGTATTCCAAGCTGACTCGTAAAAATAAACAGCTAGGCAAAATACATCAATTAAGTTGATAATACTAAAATATAGCTCTAACAATGAACAATCGTAAATACATTTAAGCGAAAAAAAATTGTAATTGTCTTTCAAAAAAAATATTTAAGTTTATATTCCAACAAAAAAGTAAAAGAAAGAGAAAGCTTAAAAAAGCTTTATTTAAATATTTTATAATACAAATATATAGATGTAAGTCTATATATTATTATACTTTATTTAACTATTATATTATATATTTCATCTACACATTTAACGGTTTTTTTATTTTCTGTTATTAATATTGCAATATAAAATATAACAATATAATACAAATATATTATCTCTCGCAATAATCTTCTTAATTTAATAATTTCGAAAATTTCCGATTTTAACATCCCTTTAATCTTTTTAATTATATTTTATAATAATTCATTAAAATCTCAGGACAGCTAAATGCATCGCTACACCGCAAACTTCGATCTACTGTTATCGACATCTTTATACCTTTATATCTTGATACTTTTAATCACAAACAAGTAAAAAAAAAGAAGTGAAGAATAAGAAAATACTCACCTGTTGAAGGTCTGCTCGTACTGCTTGATCTCGCGGCGCGACAGCTCATGGAACTCCGTATAAACGTTCACAAACTTGTACTGCTTCTTCACCTCCTTGCCCTCCTCGAGTTCGTCGTTGATCCTCTGCCGCCTGCTGAGCAGGCTGCTGAGTTCGGCGTCCGCTGGCATGATCCTTGATCCTTCGGATCGAAACACACGTGAATGAAGAAGGACGAAGTAATTAGCGTTGGTTAAAAGCCAAGCTTTGCGGAGAGCTTGCGTGAACGAGAGCGCGGCACGCGATTGTCGCGAGTCAACGAGAGTGAAGGAGAGAGAGCCTGTCAGGATAGGCGAGTCGAGAAATACCTGTAAAGAAACAATCCACACGCTGCGGCGAGACCGCATGTACTGACGCGGCGCCGAGCGTAGGAGCAACTGCTAACCCGGCGAGCAGGCAGTGCCGTAGTCGTCAGACACACGAATACGTTTACACGAATACCTTTTTCCTTCCGGCTTATCTGAATTTAGAAAACGTGATAACGATTCATTCAACAGCTCAGATAGAATATCTAGTCTAACGCTTCAAAAAATCCATTTGTCTTTATTTGTACCTTTACAGAAATCTAATATTAATCAAAGTTTAGTACTGATCAATTTATTATTAAAAGACAGCAATTACTCGGGAAAAAATGTCCTATATATAGACGTATTTTATATGTAATTATGTACAATTGTATAAATATATGTTAATTTTTTATATAATTTAATATATATGAGAGAGAAAACTTTTTTCCAGGGTAGTTATTTGAACTTTTGAGTTAAAAGTACTGAATAATAGTGCCCCCTAATACTTAAAATAAGTCATTAATTGCTGTTGACCAGTGTTAGATTTCTGTAAGGATTTAAGATTTCTCTATAAACATAATTGTAAAACTATTTAATGCAAGAAGAGGCTTATGGTTAATTAATTTCTATTTAAAAATAATAAATTTCTTTCCTTCGATTGTATATTGAAATACATGATAAAAGGGCACTTTGAAATACATAATAAAAAGGACAATTTAAATTGTCAAATCAATAGATATAAATCTTTTATCTTTTTTCTGCTTTGAGGAATTTGCGTGAATATTTTATGTAAAATCCAAATTTATGTAATAATTTATGTAATAATTGTTCCAAATTATGAAGTTATTTGAAAATGATAGGAATATCATATCAGAGAATCATTAAAATAAATAATAAAATAACAAGATAATATAAATATATATAAATAATTATAAATTAGCAAAGTAGTTTCATTGAAATTTTGTTTATCGTTAGTAAAATTTGTTCGACGCTCTTGTTTAACGTCATCCGGCTGTTGCGACACCTGACGCCACCGCTGAGTTCAAAATCGATATAATATATAGCCGTCTGTTCATATTTTCTCTCGTACCTGCTTTCCTTTTGTAATCAAATGTACGTCAACCGTGAAAATGTATTATTTGCAAGCATATTGTCATTATATGCAGTTATGGGTGGTGAATGCAATGCGGAAGATGATGAGGTCAGCGTGCAGTACCATTACCTCAATGTTGATTAAATGATGCAAAATTGAATTTTCTGAATTAATATATATATTACAAATCAGCATCAACCATATATTAATAATAAATATAAATTGTAAAAATAAATAATAAATTGTAAAAAAATTTAGGTAAATATGAATATATACGAGTATATATTCATATATATATATATATATAGATATATACAAAGAATACAAAGATATACAGGAACTATATGTTCCGCAGGTTATCTTAGTGAGATCCATTATTATTAGAATGTTAATGTTTCGTGATAAATAAATAATTCATTTCATCAGATATCAGATTGTTCTTCAATCTGATGAAGCGAACTGCAATGCTCACATGAAATGTAAAAAATTTTTCATGTATGAATATGTATAAATATGTATAAACATATATAAATATTCATAAACATGTACAATATATGAAATATGTCCATACATGTTCATATTCTCTTTCTTTTGTAAAATTACTTTTTAGAATGCAATAGAAATAATAATAGTAATGTAAAAACACAAAAAATAATTAAAGGGTTAATTTCGCAATTTTA
>Ga0157364_1001434_pt1 | contig 20254 bp, 15 predicted proteins | sample AttsexASBM2_FD_111476 | JGI IMG/M metagenome (GOLD analysis project Ga0157364, IMG submission 111476) | Fungus gardens microbial communities from leaf cutter ant in Ribeirão Preto, State of São Paulo, Brazil - Atta sexdens ASBM2 | ecosystem: Host-associated > Fungi > Mycelium > Unclassified ...
CGTCATTAATTTTAAGAATAAATTGATTAAATCTAAATTAATTTATTGTTTAATTAATTTATTATTTTTGTATATCGCTTTCATTCTTTGTTCCCAAGAGAATTGCTCCGAGAATCACTCCTAAATCAAGATTCGATTCTTCGACCAAAATAAGGATCAACAAGTAGAACACTATTTCGAATGGTGTTATGACATTCATACGCAATATAGATTTGTGTTTTGAAACTTAATACTGATTAACATTCGACTCGTGTACGTGACTCAGAGTGTTGATCCACTAGCACGATTTCTGAGATGTCCTTCTATACTCTCTCCTCAATCTATTAATTCATATGAAATAAAGAATCCTGGGGCTTGAACGTAATACGACTTGTCGAGATGTCATGTATAGTACGAATGCGTATTGAAATACGCGACACGCGCCGCTCATTGTGAGCACGTGCTTGTCCTCGGCCTGGTCTGCATCAATGTTTTATTAACGAGGTGGTGAAACTCAACCGGGGAAACTCGTATCTAAGCGCTATGGTGAGCAACAAAATAAATACATCGAGCTTTCTACGAAGAAATGTTACGGTTGCGAAGAAACTCGATTTTCAGAAACTGAGAGTAAGAAAAAGAAAATGGATCGCATCGAACGACGCGAATGACGAGAAGAAATTGCGCACGTCAGTTGCTGGATCCCTTCCGGTTTCTCATCTTTCGCATGAACGAGCAGCGTGCGTCGTTCAGTCATCACAAAATTCAATAATCATGCTTTAAAAAGTGGTACAATGCCAACGTGTCGTGGGAGGCTGCAGAAGCGAGAGAACCTGCGTCATCTTGCGCGATCGCATATTCTGTTCTTGGAATTTTCAATCTTGCTCTCTTCGGCACGTAATACATAAGAGCACATACACATGCCCATATATATATATTACACATACATCATAGTACTGTCTTATTTATGACCGACGCACCTGCTCATACTCTTTCCTTCTCTCAATTTTATTCTCCTCTTGTTACATCGTTATGCATACAAATAATACCGATTCGCGATACATGATTCGTGAATTTATGGTGTCAGCATCGACGAACTTGTAAAAGAAGTATACAAGGATCGGTTCAAAGTATTCAAATAGATTTTCATGAAACTTTCATCAAATGTTTATTGGGTCATAAAATTATAGTGAAAAAAATTTACGTAGAGATGACTAGGAGAGCCAATATGGCGACTTAGCACATAGGATTGTGTCACCCTTTTAGATATTTTATTTTTGGCAATTTCATTTATCAATTCTTTAATCTTGTGAACTTCGCAATGCGTTCAGTTATTCGAGTGCTGTGCAAGTCCTTAATCTTTTTAATTAGCTTTTTTTCGAAATTTCCAGAAGTGGGATAATGATCTGTAGATTTCATTTGAATCATCATTTTGATCATTTCTGTATAAAATCTTTTCAGTATGATCGAGTAGGATATTTAATTTGAAAATCTATTTAGTTGAAATATTTTGGATCGATTTTTATATACTCCTTTTCTCAAATGTTACGAATCATAATACAAAAGATTGAGTTTCAAATAAACAAAAGGAGCTCTTATTATAAAAACTTGCGAGAATATAATCTCGATAGAGCGAATTGATACAAGAAATCGATTTCTAAACTTCTTAAGTTATTACTCGAAATTTTAAGCAAGAAATACTTTGAAAAGCTATTAATTAATATTAATATTGAAAAACTCCTAAAAATTAATATTAGTAATTAACAAAAAATAAAAGAACTATAAATTGAAAATTATATGGGAAAATTTTGAGAGAATTTAAAGAATGAACATTTTTGAAATGCCAAAAGGGAATTTAACGATATTCGTATAAAGGAATATATGATGAAAAAAATTCTTGTGTAAAGGTGTACGTAATATTTTTAAATCTTCCTCTTTAAATTAAAAAATTATTTCCATCAATATGGGAAGTGTTATAACTGGAAACACATAAATATAGCTACGTAAATTTCGAATAAATTACACTGAAAAATTTGAAGAATGAACAACTTTAATTCTACAGTACCAAAAGAGAATTTAATTATCTTATATTAAAGAAAACAATATAAAATATATGAAATATATGAAATATATGAAAAAGAAAATAAAACTTTTTTGTAAAGATATATGCAATATTTAGATTTTCCTCTTTGAATTTAAAAATTATTTCCATGATAGGTATCAATATGCACTTGGGAAATGTTATAACCAGAAACACATGAATAGCTACGTTCGAGTAAATTTCCAATAAGTCTTCTGCAACGCGCTACTGCACATTGCCATGAAATTTCGTTCCGGCAGAAATTAGTTTCGTTCTGGGTTTAAAGGTAGGCGGCACTCTCTAAATGGCGTACCTCCGGGGCATGACCTATTTCGAAGCTCGTTGGCAAACCAGTTACGCCTGCTAATCATTATTGCATACTTAACTTTCGTTGTGCGACAGCGGTGGCCTTTGGCACTTTGAGTTGACCAAAAAAAAATACGACTTCTTGTATCGTTTCGATATTAATGTAAAAATAATGTGAATATCGAACTCTATTTTATATTTCGGCGAAATCATTGACCAATTACTAAATTCAAACGTTTAAATGAAAATTAGCTACGTATTTCATATCTTTCTAATTTCTCATTAGTATGGGACAGACAAGAGACAAATCTGATGACATCAAAAGTTTACACGAATATTTCGCACGAATCTGGAGTCCGAGTATGAGCAATCACGTTCCCTTTGCCGGCAAAAGTCCTAACAAACTCCCTTTACAGGGACACGTTCTCGATAAGAAAGTTTTCCGCGAGCCGCCAAATCTGTATTTACCTTCGGTGTACCTCGGATTATTTATTTTTCCCCGGCGATTACACAGCACCAGCAGCGGAGATTGTTGGCGCCTACTATTTCGCCGACCGACGGCGACGGCGAATCGTTACGTATTCCGTGTCGCACGTCTCGTGCACGGAATTGCAAGTTGGCACGGTTTCGCGAAAGAACATTCGCTGAACTTTGATAATCACTCGAAATTTCTCCCGCATCGACCTCACGTTCAATTTTGAAGGCTTAAATATAGGAGTGTCCAGAAGAATTAGGTTATTTCGCACTTGTTTTCGAAACAATTTATTTTTCTCAAACAAAAATCAGATCAACATATAATATTTCTAATCGTAAACGATGAAGAAGAAATTTATTTACTTCAGCTTACAAGCCAAGGAAATAATCATAAAAAAAAGAAACTTTTCTTTAGAAAAATTAAGTTCCAAGGATAAATAAAGAAAATTTAATTTCCTACACGGGTTATCGAAAGAACAAAAAATGTTTAATCAGGTTTTCAAGAGAGAGACTAAAGAAAAATCAATCTCAAAGTTATCGGAAAAACTCGCACCTAGACGACGTAAAAAATTGAAAATATATCCAAGGTGCTCCATGTAATTTTTTAATTAATCTTTACAGCCTGAGGACGTAAATTCAGCCTATATTAATTTACTTCTTGCTTTCTATTTTGAAATTCCGCTCTCCTTCGCATGTTTTTATTTTTGATGTTTGCTGAGCTTTCTCTCGCAACTGAAATTAACCATCAATTAATCAACAAGAACGCACTTTGACAACGCTAATATAAAATTATTTGTCACGCCGGTCGCGTGTGTGCGACAACAGTGTGTGATAAATTCATATGCTGCGAACGGAATGATTTGTTAATGGACATATCAGCCTCGGGACATTGCAGTCTCTGCGAACAGCAACTGCAATTGCTGCAATAATCGCGACATTTTGCTCGTTTGTCCCGTCACGCTCGCAGGCACTGCGAGAAACGGACACCGCGTACAATACAACATCTCCTCAGCATACTATGTAATATTGTTTGCGTAGATCTTATGGGAGAGTAGCAGAGTGCACGCTTGACGTGATCGCGACGAGGAAACACCCTCGAGATGACTTACACCAGTACACAAAAAACTTGCGACCTGCGCGAGTGGATACGTATTGGGTACAAAAATACGTTTCTATAGATATCTTACACAAGGAGTCGTCTCGAAGCCAGAACGACCACAGTCGCGTTTATTTAGCTCTTCTAGCGAACTCGGAAGTTCGATGGGAAGATCTATATACAGATATGAGAACGTTGTTCTCTCTTTTATCTCAGAGTCCTGGAACGGTATTGATTGTCCTGGCTTCGTGACACGTCAATATACATCCTAAATGTCATTTATATCGAAGGGTCGACCTAAACTTAATCTGGAGACAATCACGGGCGGTTACGATCGCATGATTGCGATATATATGTACTCTTTCGATTTTATTATAATAAAATATCTCCTATCAAGTGAGGTCTCGATTGAACTGGCACCATTTATTTAAAGACATCATTTTTTTTTTATAAATGTATTAAATATAATTACGAGCGTTTATTATATAATTCACCGAGAATATATTTATTTTTTTCCACGGAAAAGATTATTCTCTGTCTGATTGTGAGTAAGGATTAACGCGATAAGAACACACTTGGAGGCAGCGTGTTGGTCATCTATGCATAGTCTACATCTGGAATGTCTAAGCTATCAATTTCTACGTATATAATCTAAATAGGTACAAGGTCTGCTTTTTATCGATAAACTTTTTGATCTGGTGCACACTCATGCAATAAGTGGAAGTAAAACAAATATAATTATATAAAAATACAGTTTGTTTTATTTCATTGTGTACCAGTTCGGAAAATTCTTCGATGAAGAACAAGCCTACAATAAAAAGGCGAAATTGAAAAATGTGTACCTCAAGTAATCGAGTACATATAATCAAGAAAAAAGTTTCTCGAAATTAGGTGTGTACTGCCTGAAGTAATATCAAATGTAATCAACTTTAGAAAATTGATATATATCAATATCTCTCTCTCTCTTTATTAAATATATATTATTCACCCATATTTACTGTGTAAATATATATATGAAATAAATAGAAAGAGAGAATCAAAATGTTACAAAACAATTTTTTTTTAAATATTCTCTTCTTATTCTAATCCTTCCTTCAAATAACAAGTAGTATATTATTGCTTGCAGTTTAAAAACCGTTATTGTTTGTGATAGTTTAGATATTCTACTGGTAGACTATTTTTATTTTCTTGCTAGAGAATATAGAATATTCATGTATTTCTAATCTGAAAATTCTACAACGTACAATCATTTGCAGAAAATTGAATAAACAGTCCTACCTCCACGATTACGAGAGAAAATTTTCGTAGTTTACTTTTCCTTTAGTACTTTTACTAAAATAACATTTTGTTTAATTTTAGATTCAAACATACTAGAAAAATGTGCTATGTAATTAAATTCCTGTTTCTTAATCTCTCTATTGTGAAAATTAATTTGATTATAATACTTGCTAAGTTCATGTTTAATATGCAGTGTAGTTCTTAAGTATTGTAAATGATTTAAGGGATAATTCTTTACATTAATTCAAGACGGAAACTTTATATGACTATATGTTTATATGTCCAAAATGACTTATTATTAGTTTAAAGATATAAGATATCACAATTGAGGGAAAAATTTCATTTTCTTTAAAAATTTCGAAAATTATTTGTTTACTTTGATGATCTTATGCATATAAAATACATGAAATAATCTGAGTAGCTTTCGAAGTTTTTGGAAAAAATCGATTTTTTTTTCAACTTTGACATCATTTATATTTGAAACTAACAAAGCCATTTTGGAAATATGATGATATGAAGTTTCCATCTTGAATTAATTACTCCTTAAAATCTTTTAGAATTCTTAAAAAAATCATCTTGTGTGTATATATATATATATATATATATATAAAACTCGATTTAAATATACGAAATAATGTTTCTGTTTTTTTTTTAATGATCTACTTCGCGGCTACTCGAATTCTCTCTCTCTCTCTCTCTCTCTCTCTCTCGGAAAATAGGTGATACCTTAATTACTGCCTTTCGTAACAAACCGCTAACGATTTATCGATGGTAGTCCACGATCGAGTAATCATCGATCTTGGCTCGAGGCGACGTAAATCGGTCGATGTAGGTTACAAGCCGAACGCAAAGCGAAACAGGGCAGGCGGTGAAATCAAGGCCCGCCATACAAAAGCCATCGTGTGCTCAAGCCGCAGCCCGCTGCAAGCGGCATACGAGACAGGGCTCGACGTGCACACTACCGGGGACAATAATTATCAGCAAACTTTATAACGAACTTGGACATAGTACTCGCTCATCCGTTGCAAGTCTCTGCCAGAATCGACGTTGTCCTGATATCGACGTCGACATCCTCCTTTGTCGTGAACGACGGACGATTAATGGCAGATCGCGTGATTCTCTCTCTCTCTCTCTCTCTCTCTCTCTCTTTCTCTCTCTCTCACTTTCACATTCGCGGACGCTCAGATTATCGGTTTCAATACGCTTTCACGATGGATGATCGTTTATTTTTAGGATGACGAAAGGATTTTATCATGAACTTTGTTTCAATAGTTTATCACTTCAGCTATGATTTCAATGTTGTTTTTTTTCTAATCATCATATTTCGACTATTGAAAAATATCGTTTATGAAATAATAATGGCAAGAAAAGATGTGATTATGTAAATGGAAATTTCATAATTCTCGGGAGAATAGTTTTAACTCTTAAACTGATATTTGATTGATATTTAAGATCATCAGTGATTCCAGCTTATGTAATTTTTATTATTTCCGAAATTAACATTATTGATTTTGTTCAGCTATTAACTCAATAAAAATACTAAAAGCCGAAACATTAAATATTGGCTAAAATCTTCAGATTCTTATTTAAATAATTTTTTAAGTATATTAATTTTTTAAGAGAAAAGCATTATTATTTTTAACTTTTGTTATGTCATTTGAATACAAAAAATATGACAAAGTTTGTATTTACTTCAGCGTAAAATAAATTGCGGTCACTGATGATCCTTCGATATATCGTATGTAAAGAAAGAAATTGTATGTAATAAAGAAAGGCCATATCAATTAAAAATATGAATTTATACGAAATTTTAAAGTTTGCTATCAAGGTCATTAATAAATCCCTATATGTACGTGAATAAGAAATTTTGATATTGCTTTTTTATAAACATACGTATGCGCGTTGTAATACTGAAATCGAAGGATATATTTCCGAAAATATCTTCTTTGACTCTTTTTATGAAGGCACTTGGATATTATTGCTATGTTTAATAAATCGAAGATTAAATCGAACCTAAAATGTTGCAGTCAATATTCCACTTCTTCATTTCGTAGTTGGAATATTTTTCGCGCGTAATGCAACTTACTCCTGAAATTCATTCTTAACTATTCTCAAGCTGTCTTCTCAGCAGACTTCATATTTCATAACTTTATATAACTTTACCAAAAGCAACATTATACCGTGCGATTGTACGTTTCACCGATTTCGTCTGTCGAAGATATCGGGAGAAAATCTCGGAAACTCTTTTATTAAAAATATTCCATATTGGAATTCTATTTTCTCGGCACGTTTCATGAACACGCTCGCAACTTATGAAAATAATTTCTCGACGATTAAGTAATATCATATAGTGAACTACTATTACAGCTAACACTTTTACGAGTAAGTCGTTCTCGTCCTTCGTCAATGAAGTCATTGTCCGAGCGATATGTAACGTGACATCGCTGATGAGACAACAGCAACTCGCGCGAATGTTTAGACTCGTCTTGAAGCGCAGCAGGAGCGCGTCCTTCGTGGCACTGACATAATATATAATGCACGCTAAGACGTCACGCATTCCATCCGTGTAACGGCCAGCCGTTCGTAGAATCGTGATAGGGAGCCCTCCGTTCCTCGCAATTGGGACGACCCTGAACTACTCTTCATCGTCGTCCGACAATGACGACTTTCACCGCCACTTGAAGAGACCCCGATGTCTCGCCTCTTGAGTTCTTGTCGTCAACTCGAGAAACGTTCGTCTGAATCTCAAGAACGCGAACTTGACACATTCTCGCCGCAGCAATTTTCTCTATGACCTTCTCAGTGGTTTCCCAGCTTGAAATGATCTCCGAAAGCGCTACCCATGATTAATAAAGAGATATCCAAACCGGTCATTAATGATACATTAAATGACCGGGGAAAGAGGAGGAGGAGAGGTAATATTGCAAAAGTAATCACTAGATATGTTCTTGGTGATTTATGGGGACCAAATATTGTGATAATTGGTAGGTTTTCAAGGTCTGATGAGTATATATTCGCAATCAATGGTGTGTCGACTATTGTGACATCCCCATGGGAACATTTTAACCGTAGTTTCCAGTCTTCTAGGTTTGTCTATATAATTATCTTTCGTACCATATTGAATCAAGTCATCGGAATTTAAAAGGATCATCAATATTTCTTGCTCAAAAATTGCCTAATGGATCGATTCGCAACATTCGGAACAATCTCCTTTAATCCTCTCCACGGCAAGCAACTTCCGGCCCACGCTTATTTTTCTTCATTTCTTTTGCTGATCCTCCTTCCCGACCGTAAGTCAATGACTAGTTTTAGATAAATCTGCATCAGAGTGCGGTGACTCCAATAAAATCCAATTGACGCCGCGAGTGAATTCTCTTTTCATCCCTCCATGATGAGAATCTACGACTTCGCAACAGCCTGCTGCCTTTAAGTCGCATTTCGTACATCACATCCTGTGCCATTTCTTTCTCTTTCTCTTTCGCACATCACGTCCTATACCATTCCTCTCTCTTTTTTCTTTTTCTCTTGCGCACAAATATAAATCGATCACCTCGGTCAAACGAACGATCGGAAAATATCCAATGCGATCAAGTTTCGAGAGTCGACTTCGATCACCCGCGAAGCTGATGGACAACGGTGGTTTTCAACTACGCGACGATGTCCATGTCGGACGAGGAATTCGACGTGGTCACCGCCAGGCTGCCGAGGGTGTCCTCGTCAGTTAAGCCGTGATGACAGCCAGTCGCAGGTGGGCTCAACGGCGGCAAGTGCGGCGACGACAGCATCGGGTCGCCACTATGCACTGGCCCGCTGGTGTCGTCCTCCATGAGGTCCTCGAGATGCGACATGCTCAGACTCGTCGCTTCCTCCGTCACCGTCAGATCCGGCATCTACGGCAGAAAAAACATTCGACGTCCTGTAAAACGTACCGAGTGCCAATTCGAACTCGGATAATCGGGCCTGAACTTGGATGGGATGCGAGGCGTGCGAGGAAAGATGAGAGTCCGATGAGTATTTCCGAATGTGAGATCCATGAAAAGTATATAGGAACGAATACGCTGGAAATCCATTATAAAAATAGGAGGTATTTGTACTGTCAATCTTTCATGAAAATGTAGGATCAGTGTGTCGATGAAGTCATCGCAAGTGAAAGCGGAAATGGATAATACGTTTATATTTGATCACATTCGACATTGATTAATAATATGCGGAAGATGAATTTACGTGCAAGCAATATTGAACGTTTATTGCTATTTATTTGTGTATATGACAGGATATGATGAGATTTGTGGCAAAATGAATGATAAATAATGTAGAAAGTTTCAATCGATAGAAAATAAATAATGTAGAAAGTTATTAGATAAAAATCAAAGACGAAAGAAATATTCATTTAATTAAGCAATCAGTTTTAAAAATGTAAGATATACAGTGATAGAAAAATGTATTAACTTTTAATAAATATTTGACTGAATATATTGGGTTGTCCGAAAAGTTTGTGCCGATGTTGAAGAAAAATTGAAACGCAGAAAATTTAAATTTTAATATACATTTATTAAATTATATAGGTTAGTCGGCACGAACTTTCCCAATAGTATTAGCTGAACATTTATTAAATGTAAACATATGTTTATTTGATAGACAAGAATAATTAATTTTATTTAACATTTTTTATTTAGTAAATATTTATGATAAATGTTAAATATTCAAACAAACCTTTATTAAAATTTAGTGCATTTTTTCTTAGAATAATAAATAAGAAAATTAAATATGATAAAATGTAATTTTCAATAAAAACTCCTTACAGAAATTTAATTTAATACTGATCTATTTAATATTAGAAATTATTTATTTTTAAACTTTTCGACCGGAATCTGAGGCAAACGAAATTCCGTCCTATTTTTGCTCAAATTTCAGTTTTTATTAAATAAAAGTTTTAACATTTTAAATTAAATTATTTTGTAATGTAATAAAGGTATTGAAAAATAATCCTGAATTTTTTTGAAAGTAAATAAAATTTTAATGTAGAGTAGAAAATTTTAGTATCGAGTAAAAAAAAGCTTGAGCTGGACAAAAAAGACCCAGATTGCAAATGAGAGAGTAAAAATATGATTGCAGATGGAAAGTTAAAAGTAGTGAATAAATGTTTTTAATACTCAAAATATATAATTAATCATTAGCTTTTAGTATTAGATTTCTGTAAGGAACAATAAAAAGAATTAGAAACATAAGATTGATCACTTCCTTTCGACTTTAAATGATTTGAGAAATTAAATATTTGATATTATCAAAGCTTAACCATCTACATTATCTCTGTACACTATCGAAGTAAGCTGATTGAAGCTTTCTCTGCCAGGCGCAGTTAACTCCAATGGTAACTTTGCAAAGTCACAGACCGGGTCGGCTTAGAACCGGAATTAATTTCCAATCGCATTTCAGGTGCAAACGACTGTGATTCAATTCGCCTGCCGTTATATTATAGATGCAACTAATTCGTCGGATTACTTACCGGTCTTTGCTACGCCGAGAATTTATGAATTATATATGTATAATGAGGCTCGCATTGCGTATAATACCAAATAAAAGAAACTATAGGACAAAGTTAAATTTAGTACAACATTTGTAAAACACGTTTCTTGAAGATTTTTATAAATTCATTCATATAATTTCTACCGACTGTGACTGACATTAGTTCAAATTTGAAGAATCGAATCATCAAATGCGATAGAGAGCGTGACGTTATTTTTCAATTTTTTAATATACATTTTATATACATGTATATACAGGAAAGATGATACAATTGGAGAGGTAACTTCTTCATGTAAAAATATATAAGTCGACAATATAGAATAAAATTTTTTGTTATAGCGTCTATTTTTGAAGAAATCAAGTTATTTGAATATACATTAAATATGCATATTCTTTATCACAATCTACTTGATTTCATCTAATCTGACTATTCACCGCTATTTCTATATCAGTCTGGATTTGATATATTTCAAAATAATGAAATAAAAGTTCAAATAATACATTAATTTTACTAATTAAAAAATTATTGAAAATATTTGTACAAAAAAATTTATTCTATATTTTCTACTTTTACAAGAACAGCTTTACCCTATATAATTACTTTAGATAACAATAGATTCGAAATTGAGCCAAAATACCAAATACATAGGATAATTTTCCGATCTTTTATTACATATAATAAGTCATTCGTGTCACAGGTTAATTTTCAACACTTCTATAAGTAAATAATTCTACAAAAATATATAAAAATTAAGTGATTTTTACATATATACTTTAACATTTTTTTTAAATATTTGTATTAATTGTATATTAATTGTGTATATAATAAAAAGCAAAGGATAGAGATTATTTTTTTATTTTTAAGTGTTATTAAAGTATTAAAAAAAAAGAAATTGTGCGAGGATGATCCAATCGTGTGATTCAATAATTAACTAAAGGTAAAATTTAATTAATTATTATTTATTTTACTCGTCAAGATATGTTTGATTTCTATCGGCTTTTAATCAAATTATTGTTTTTTTTTAATTTGATGGTCCTATTAATCTTTTGTTAATTTCTATAAATTCGGAAATTATATATATATATATATATATATATATATATATAATGGCACACAATTTTGAAGAAAGAGAAAGCCGCAGAATGTGTTTTTTATCTGTTTTAATAATATAAATCTCTGATTCGGCGACCACGTTTCGTGTGATTTCATATTTCGCGGTATTTCGAAGTGATCGCAAGCACTTATTTACATAACCGCCGTGTACTTGAATGGCGCGGAGGGTGTTAAATTTGCATGAAAAAATGCCGCAGCGTGCTGTTGCGCAACGCGGTTTCTGACGTTACAGCTCATTCGGCGATTATCCTTTGTCCCGACATCGGAGTGGCGCGCAGCCGTGTTCTTCTCGCGAAAATATACGCGCCGAGATGCGAGATAAAAGATATATGTCTCGTGTGAGGTAGCACGTACGATAAGAGGCAGACGAGACAATAAGAATTGGCACACCCGCGGACGTACGCACGATGCCGGTGGTAAAAGTAAATATTTTGCACGACATTCAGGCGCGTGCGGATTTAGCGTGTGCAATTACGTTTGCAATTATACAATCTCAAAACGAAGCATTGCATAAATCCTTTGCGCGTACTGTGCCTTCTCTAACAGAAATAATTCATTGCCAAAGTAAGAACCATTCTTCGCAAACTGTGTAACGTTTCGTTTCAACATAAAATAACGAATTGAGTAAGAAGTCTGAATATACATTTCCAGGCTAAAAGTTTGCAAACACCTTCTAAAAATTGATATTTTTAGAACTACATACTTACTTATCCAGATCAATAAAATGTTTTTTAATAATAATTCTTCATTTGTAAATGCGTCTGTGCTTGATTTATTTTAAGTCTGATAATAACATCTCTACTTACACTTCAAATCAAAAGTTTGGAAACACTTTTTAAAAATTGATATTTTTTAAATTGTTCAAATATCCATAACAATATATTTTTTAATAATAATTTTTCAAATCCAGTTACTGGATCTAAATAATTATTATTTTATATAACTTGAAAGCAAAAAAATTTTCGGCTTGAAATGTCAAAAGTGTTAAAAAACAGACTTAATAAATCAAGTACTTACTAATATTCCACACAAAGAAAAATTCACAAAATTCACATGAATAAGTTCATTGCTCGACGGATTAGTGATATCGTTGCCAGTTTAGAGATAATCCTATCTATATCTTATGTATCTATATCTTATGTATTATTTCAAAATATACATATTCTATCTTTGCATTTTTTCTAAAAATAATTCATTGTTATCTGAGGCACATTTGTACGACATCGTTTACATTTCGCATAAGATAAATCGAGGGACGAAATTAACGTTAAGCAAACAGTGCGATGGTTAAGTGTCGTGGTAAAATTCCTCTGTGCAATACGCGAGACACTTCTCTCGCCTCAGTCGGAACTCGTCGCGCGAATCGTGGTGCGGGACGTTATCAATGTTTAAATTTCTCTAACCGCGAGGAAGCTGCTTGTCAGACTACTTACGCCCCGACGGAACTTTATCTCGAACAATAATTTAACTCATCCTTCTCTCGGTATGTCATCTCGTGTCTCCTTCATTATCTCGCGCGTCGCAGCGTACTCCGAATGTTTCCAAAAGTGCGACGAGCGCGAAAGTAAATTATAATAACGTCAATGCGCACAACAACCTTTTCTACATGCCATCACATATAAAATGAATAGAATTGGTGCAATAAGTTAAAGTGAAATAAATATATGTTTGCTTCCCTTCAACTTATTACACCGTGTACAGCTCACAGAGAATAAAAAAAAGACTTATTAAAAGTTTTGTGGATATGGGCGGACATCAATTGCGCCACTGTCAGTAACGTAATAAAAATGTTAATAACTTCTCTTTCTCTCTGTTCATATTCCTTAATGACATGACCTCTTTAAGAAGCCCAAATCTGTCAAAGATCTTTGTCGTCGAAGTGCATCGTTATCGGAACTTGAAAAGTTCTTAATCGCATCACGAAGTTGCGCATGTCAAACCTCGTATGTACGTGCGCGCGCGACCTTATCTGCTCCATTAATTCAACGGTAACTTTTGCCGCGCTAATCTCACAAGATATCTCCGTCATCGGGTATCCTAAAGAGCAACGATGATAGCGATCAACGCCGACGGCTATCCCAAAAATTCGCCTTCTTCGCTCGGAGCGACATCGTAATGACAAGCAAAACAAATGAGGGCGATTTATACGACCAGACTGCGATAAGCCGCAATTTATTATTCGGGACAATAATCCATTGCCAATATAAGTACATATAAAATTGCCAGATGGAATGTTAGTTGCTATGTATATATCGAAAAATTAACATTTCGAATAATATTAATGAATAACGAAGCAAAAAATAGTCAGTTTCTTTTAAGTGGAAATTATAATAATTACAATAAAAATAATTAAATTAAATTAATATTTATAATTATATTAATAATTATAATAAAAATAGTTATTTTTATTTTTATTACAATTATAATAAAAATAGTTTTTATTATATAATTGTGATAGAAAAGTTCGTCTTTTTGTGGAAATTATTGCAATTATCTTACTCAAAGTATGAAACTCTGTATGTATACGTGTAAAATTGAAAATTTGTATAATGCTCGCGTGAAAAAACAACTGCTACAAATTGTCACGTTCAAGTGCGAATGAAAATTTCGAAAGGTGTCTACAAGACTTATGGTGTCCTGCAATTGCTTCGTCATCAAGAGAACGGTGCTTGAGAGATCGTCATTGAATGAAAGTCGCTCGAGGCACGGAACGATACGTCAATTGTACGTAAATGAGAAAATATTTCTCATTATGCAAACATACGGACGACTTCGAATCGATCTCCGGTTGCGTAATAAAATCGTTACCGTCGCTGTCAAAAGACGGCATTGCCTACCGCACTCGAGTACGAGAGCATCGAGTGCAAGAAAGAGAGATCGCGAGCGAAGCAAACAGCTATTCGCCTTCGTCTCTCTTTTTCTCTCAGAACAGATGCACGCATTATGAAACTATTCTGGCGAAAGGTTTATTCAGATCAAGGATCGAATCGATCGTTACATTTGATGCCGTCGCTATAGCATCGAAAATCAATTGCGCGACTGTCGCATTAAAATTAAATGACTCGCTGTTATGAAACTATACTTAATAAAACTGACTGAAATTAATGATAATATTCGTATATAATCGTATATTAAGAGAAAAAATTTCCTCTCTTGAAAAATAATTCGCTTGTTATTTGCTTACTAAAGTTATGTAATATACAAAAATATTGAAAATATAATATTAACGCTCATAAAGAAATAAAAAATGATAAAAATATATAAAATATATTTAAAAATGTATAAATTATAATATATAAAGAAAATATAAAACATTAACAAAATTTATTTAACACTGACTGCCATGTCATCCATACATAAATGCATATAATTTGTAAGTGTCTCGTTATTCATTTGTTGACGATTTTATTTAAAAATTATTTTTTTACTAAGCATTTAAAACATTAAAGGTTCTATCTTTTGATAAACTTAATAATTTATTTAAGATAAACAAAAGAATAAAAGAGTTAGTCTGGATTGTTCTTTCAGTAAACTTCAGCTCATTATCTTAGCCTTTTCACAATCTATGGTTATTTAAAGATGAAAGATTACCAAGAAATTGATGAATGAATTTCATTAATGAATCTCTTGGTAACCTTCAATAAGCTCAATTTAGTTAATCACATACTGTGAAAACATACTTTTACTCTCTTATGCTCTTATTCTTTTATATATTCTTTTGTTTATCCAGTATATAAATTACCACATAGTTTATTCGAAGATGGAACAACCCTAAGAGAATAAGAGAGTAAGTTGAAATCGAAAGGCGGAATAACTCAGTCTAAAAACGATATAATTTATATCAATATATTAAAAAAACAAATAAAATCAAACAAAACACTATATTTATTAAATTCAATGCCAAAATCGACTGGCAGTCAAAGTATTAAAGTGCTGAACATGATTTATTGTTAAAAGACGGATAAAAGGAAACAAATCAAATGCAAATGCAAATAAATTATTACGGAAATTAAACATAAAACTTGCACGATGAAGATAGAATGATGCAATGATGTATATTCGAAGCAGCGAACATAACGAAATGCGGACCGGATGGGAAAGGATTTTATACTTACCTTTCGTTGCTCGAGTTTACTCCTCGGAAAGGTGTTAAGCATGGCGGAAGTAGACGCCCAGTTAAAGTCGGTAACCGGAAGACCGTGTGCTTTCGCTTGCAGCTCGAGTTCCTGCACGCGTAGAAGTAATCTGCGATTCTGATGCTCCAATTGTTTATGCCTGAGCTCGTTTTGCTTCATCCTCGTAAGTTCGTTTTTCAACAGTTTTATATACTCCACCGACGACTTGAGAATTGTACCCTTGTTTGGTCTAACATCTCTAACAATCTCATAATATCTGCAAAAAAAAACCAAACGACGTCATTTCATGTTGCAACATTCATGTAAATTTAGAGGAATAACTACGCCATATATGCACTCTAAAAATGGATATTGAATTTGAAATCATAGTGTTAATCCTCACGGTACTAAATCTACTCATGTTTTATATCAACACCAACACAGTGAGAATTATATAGACACTGCATAGTGTTAAATATATTCATACTGGTATTTTTTAGAGCGTACACACACATCCATTTTTATACGAGTTATGTCATTTTGTTTTTTCAAATTTAATTAGCTAGCCTTTCAGCATATTTCTTCAATAATCTTTTACATGTATAATATGATTCATAACTTTACATGTAAAATTGATTCATCTTAGAATTTACATTTTGAGATTACATTATTTTTATGTTTTTTATACAATTATATTATTTATTATGTTATTTTAACATTAAAAAAACATTGATCACATCAATATAAATTAAGTAGATTTCTTAGACTCAGCGTAACTCAATAATTGTTTTACAGATTTTGTCGTCAGCTCCGGAGGATTAATATCAAACTATATAATTTATTAATAAAAAACAAATAATTTTTGCTCAAGATATTTCAATCAATAAGATATGTATTTTGTATTCTTAATGCAATCTCCCTTACATCTATCGTAGCATCGAAAAATTGATGTGCCTGTGATTCCTCGGTACAGGTTGTATAAAGAATAGATAAGAGAGATTCATGAGAACGTTGAGCTCACGTTTTCAATTTTTTCTCAACTTCTCTCAGAGAAATATAAAAGGGTGATAACTCCCCTAGTAAAAGGGAGAGTACCGGGGAAAGGAACCGCCAGGCTACTTGAAAGACGTCGCGATTATTATTTCATCAGAACCGTGTTTGAGCTAGGGTGTTTCGTCAGGAGATTCTCAAAGTTCCTCAACCGACCGTAATACGACTGATATTACCGTCTCTGAGAATCCCTGGCCGCCATCGACGTTTCGAGGGCTGCCTTCGAGATGGAATTCCGCGCGGGAGTTCGCGCGGAATATCAGACGGACGGGGACCGATATCTCGACGAGGGATGTAAGCAACGAAGTCCTGAAAAATCTCCATAACATGGGCCGCGTTCTTGTATTCGTTACTCTTCGCATTTTTTCCTTTTTTTCTTTTCTTTTTTCTTTCCCGGCACATCCCTTGTGTCTCGCGCCTTCGCATGATACGGCGATTTGTCGTTAACCTGGAAAATTTCTCACACAGTGGCGCTCTCGAAAAATTCATGAGGAGCATTCTACATATGCAGAAACGAGAAGCAGAAGATAGCATCTCGGAGGTGTCTCTTTGCTCACAAGAGACATTCACGATGATCCAACGCGGACAATCTCGCAACGCCAGTGTGAGGAATGCTCGGCGAACGGCTCACGAATAAAAACGTAAGAGTAAGAAAAATTTAGAATTGCCAAAGAAAGTGTTCATTTCTTTAGAAACACGTGATAATATTTGACATTATATTACACTGGACGACGTCAGAAATGACTTGAAAAATGTATCACACCATGTTCTCGTTCATTTTGCACATAAATTTCGAACATTGAATGTATATTAAAGTGAATACAAACTTGTTGCGTATCAATGCAATGATATAACACGGTGTATCTTTGCATATGCAGTTGAAAAATTTCTAAAATGCAATACATTTTATATGTTCTAAACAAATTTTTGTGTTAATTTAATACATGTAAAAATTGACAGAAAAAATGTAACACCTTGACATAATTTATAAATAAATTGTGAAAGCATATTTCTTCAAGAAAATTAATATATAATATATAAAATTCACACTAATCTTTTATTCACTTATTGTAGAATTTAAACATTATGTAAAAATTAACATATAAAACATTTTAATACAATTTAGATGCAATTGTAGAAACACTTTTTTTTAATAAAATTAAACACATATTTATTTATCTTAAAATTTGATTTAGAATTACATTATTTTTGTTCTTTATTCATTTATTAAATTGTGTTATTTTGACTAAGAAATGTTAAATATCAATTTGACATGAAAAATAACATAATAATAAAAATAAATAAAATTTTATGTTAAAATAACACTCGAGTATGTTAGAAATAAATTTTAACAAGAATCAGTTTTAATACAGGTACAAAAAATAATTTTTATTGTGACATTATTAAAATACAATTTTACGGATCGATAATATGATACGCAACAAGTCTGTATCCACTTTTACAGAATATGTGGTGCGAGTCGTATTACAAAAATGTCGAGGTTGGAAAAAGAAGGTGTAGATCGTAGCTAAAGGTAGCATTTTTTGTTTTCAGAAACAAAACAATATTGTTCATAGATGATCAATAACATGTTCAAGAGATAAGATATATCTGATAAGGTACAGATATTATCCGTAAACTATGTAATTTTCGCGATAATACAAATCAGTATCTGTAATTAAACTACAGCTGGAAAAAATTAGATTATCTAAAAAATTAAATTATCTTTCACAGATATGTCATTCTGATATGATCATCAATCATTAATCAAAATTATTTTTTTAACATTGATATCGATAGCTCATTTGTTTTGTCAATCTTACACCACGCCGTGACAAATATTCGAAGAGTTAGCGAAAACTGTTGACGCGATGCGACGCAAAACTAATATGAAATTTCTCATGACGGACATCGAAGATTCACCATGAGAGTTCTCCGTCGTGATTTAAATATTCCCATGCAAAACTCGGGAACAACACTCACGGATTTTCGTCGTTATTCACACTTTTTTCCCTTCACGATGCGCCGTTGATTTACGGCGAAATCGTTTCGTCAATTTATCGCCCGAAAAATCGCAAATTGCAAAAGGGAAAGCGAGACGCCGAACAGAAAGCCTATGATAAGGTGGCATTCGTCATGTCTCGGCGATACATCCATCCTTCGTAGACTCCATGGTGAATGCTCCCTCGAGAAACCATAATCCTCCACTTTATCTTGAGAAAACCGGGAGGATTGAACCATGGTGCGAGTATTGCACTCTTAAACGCAATCAAAAAGTGCTACCAAAATCTCGAGGATGTGGAAGAAAAACTAACAATAAGACAACAGTCTGCGTAAGTCTATTTTTTGCAAAAAAAAAAGAATATCTTTAAATTAATTTGAAACAAATAAAAACGGACAATACACAGAAGGGCGTAATAAAACAGACATACACGGGCGTAATAATTCACACAAGAAAATAAAATATTAAATAAAGGTTTTTTAACATGTGAAAATTATTTAGTCTTGAAATTTATACTCATACACAGTAAAAAGCATTTTGTATTTGTGTTACAATAAGTTTCTGTTAAACCTTTGTGTTAAATTTTTAATACATCTAAATATTAATTTAACGTAATGTGATTTGAATATTTTGTATTAAACTGATATTCTACATTTCTTAAGGTTAAAATAATATAATTTATAAATAATAACATAATAATGATACAGTTTGAAATATAAATTCTAATATGAAATGAATAAGATGCGTATTAATTTAACTTATTATAAGTATTAATTTTACTAAAGAATATTTCCAAATTGTGTCAGTGTATTTTTATATTAATTTTTACATAAAGTTTATATTAATTTCTAACAGATTTATTTTGTGTTAAATTAATATAAAAACTTGAATGAATCATTTGAGTGAAATGTGTTAAATTTAACACAAATTTTCCAACTACGTAAAACACACATAAAACAATTTAAAATAAAACTACAGAACATGAAATAGTAAATTACAAAAGCAGCATAACTACAAATAATTAATAATTATCAACTGTTTTACGCTTTGCGACCATAAAATGGTTCACGTTTCTTGTAACAGCGCGAATGCTCTCATGATGCTGCTAATAATTTACATTGCCTCGACAAAATTGTAATTAAATTCACGCGCGATCGCGGATCGCGAATGGGCGCGTCGCTGCATGACTCGCGAGATTTTGCGCCTGCCGAGCAAACTCCGAAACCAAACAGCCGCC
>Ga0157364_1001435_pt1 | contig 20249 bp, 8 predicted proteins | sample AttsexASBM2_FD_111476 | JGI IMG/M metagenome (GOLD analysis project Ga0157364, IMG submission 111476) | Fungus gardens microbial communities from leaf cutter ant in Ribeirão Preto, State of São Paulo, Brazil - Atta sexdens ASBM2 | ecosystem: Host-associated > Fungi > Mycelium > Unclassified ...
TAAAGAAAAAATTAAGAATAAAATTTAAAAAATTAATATTTTAATTTCACTAATTTCAACTATAACGGAACATATTTCAAATGTAGTGGTCAGCCAACTACATCCGCCAAATGAATCACTCACATGAACTTTAAATTTCGATTAACTATAAATGCTTATAATTAAAAAGTTATTATAGCCTCTACATTTTGGTATGATTTTCATCTTAAAATATGATCTCAGGAATTTATCCTGCGTTGTTACGGTCTTTATGTAATACTCTGTACATGTAATATATAAATAAAAGAGTACAGTAATAGAATTGGAACGGAATTTAACATACAAAAAAGATACGTACAAAAATTGAAATAGATAAATACTTTTGAGCAATAGCATAGAAATCCTTTCTTCAACGAAGAACTCGTTTATTTTTCGTTATTCACTGATAATTGTTCAGGCTTCTTTGAAAACTTCCATTACTTTATGATTCCGTGCGATCGTTTGTCTCGAAATTCGGTTTACTAATTATTAATTTAGTACATGATTATCTTTTTTTTTACACTTTTCTATTTTTATATGATACGTAGCTGAAGTTTTACTAAACAAAAAACACGATCCAGTTTTGTAGATCGTAAACGCATATGATTGTTTCGAATAATTTGAATATATTATTGCGTAGTAGAATTAGTTTCCATTGAAATTTGGAAAAACCTAAAATCTTTTATACTTGCTTAACGTAAGCTACTATTCGTAAAACTGTTGGAACTATTTTTTCGTTATGCAGCTAAAAGTAATTACGGTAATTAAGGCTATCTTAAGTATTCTTTCGATCCCTCAAGACGAAGATAAAGATTTTAGTCGCTTCTGATTGGATAACGAAAAAACATTATCGTTATGGTGACAAAAGACTTGTGGGCCATAACATACAAAAAGTTTAAATAGTAAATAAATTGCTAATCACAACAGAAATCGTAAAGCCATAACGTAGATAATTAACAAATCTATATGCTTTGATTCCCTTACAATTTATTGCTTAAGAATTTTTATGCCTTAAATTCTTTGATTGTGACTTACGCGTTGTTTCAAATAATAAATTGTAACTTTCATACAATTGTCCAAATTTTTCGGATAATGAAGACTATAGATAGATTATTCAAATGAACGTACTTTAAAATGAATGTACTTTCATAAAATATAAAATATCTATTGTCCGCTTTATCATAGACATAGAAGAAAATAGACTTCTTTTCTTGTTTGTTCTTCTTATCACTTCTTATCGCCGAAATAGTTGGCCTAAAACTCGGACTACGTTTACTCAACTCGGTGGATTATTAATTTTTCTCTGGTCGGGCTAAAAGGATTTGGCTTTTCATCCCGCTTTCTCTATTCTCTTGCCTCTCTTTCTCTTTTTTCCTTGCTCACTTCGATCTTCTCATTCTTTCCTTTCTCCGAGTGCTTTTACTCTTCCTGTTCACTATTCGGCTGGCATTATTCGGTTGTCTATTTGATTTTTTGAAATACTTGATAAAAGACCATAGCGCATACGTATAGAGAAAGAAAGAGAAAAGCCACCATTTATAAGATATTATTATTATATAAGATATCACAGAAGACTAATAATGCTTTTAATTATCAAGAAAATAGATACGCATGAATAAATATCTACATGCTATGTGACAACACCACAACAGCACAAAAAAAGTAGCTAGCGAGTATATAAAACATGTATAATAATAAGAATTTCTTGTCATACATTATGCTATAAATTAAGTTGCAATTTTCAAAGAACAAAAGCGACACTTACCACACTTATAATTAAAATATGTATATATGAAATGATTAACATGATATTTATTACTGACAATAGTATTGTGTTAGTGATAAATGTTATATGTTAATCATGTCATTAATAAAATCTTGTTAATGTATTTGTGAATCTAATCAAAGGCATGCAAAAAGAATTATATTCATTATGGATGGAGAGAATAAATTAGAGCACTCGAAGATCAGAAATCTATGTGATTAAATTTTATAAATGTGATTTTATAATATAGAGCATTCACTACATATCAGATAAAGAACATTTATAGAACTCAACTACTTGAAATAATCCTTATAATTGCAATATAATGGACATGATAAAAAAGATATAACTAAAGTTATTAGTTAAATAAGCAATAAATTTCAACATAGCCATCATACGATTATACAGACAATAAAATATTATTTATGTTACTATATATAAAAAGAATAATGGATCTTAATAGCAGAATTAATGATATATGTATATGAGGCATTTCACATCAAATCTTTAAACCATCATCATTTTTTTTTAATTTGCTGACATTCTATAGATAAAAATATTAAAAATATGAGATACGTGTTTTGTAAAAAGATTTGAGATTTTTTTGTGAAGTTATTTATGCTTGTTGTAGAAATTCATAAAAAACGTCGCTCATTGAACATTCAAGTTATTATATCGTCGAGATTATTAGTTGTACAAGAAACAATACAAGAAACTGATTTTAAAGATCTTAAATTATTCGATGAATAGATTATTTTTACTTAATCATTTTCCTATAAGTTAGACCTGTCTAAGGTTTTTTGGCTTAAAATGTGTCGGTATTCACGCCCATTACCTATTACCGTTCCTACTTCTCACTTTATTATTATTTTGTCATAGCGCGCGATGCTCAGTCTCAAGGACGACTCTAGTCTGAAATCATTTAAATATCATTATATCATTATATGATATGAAATATCATTATATGATATTAATGATGCATACTGATAATGATGTAATATACATATATTTATAGTTAAAATATATTATGAATAATAACATATTTTATAATATTAGTAACACAATACTTTTAAATAGTGAAAGACACAAGTCAAAAACTTTTAAATTATTTCAAATTATAGTGTCATCCGCATTCCTGCGGCCGAGTGTCACGCGCTACGATAAAACAGGAATGAAGTAAGGAGTAGGAACGATAATAGGTGTGAATGTCGATACATTTCAATTTCAAGTCAAACATTTCCGATCTTGGACAGTTCTAATTTATATAAAAATGATGAAGTAAAAATAAATTATTCATAAAATAATTTAAGATTTTTTAAATCAATCTTTTGCATTTTTTTTTTGTATTAATCATTTTAATGATATAATAACTTGAATATTTGCATGAGCGACGTTTTTTATGAATTTACGAGCGCAAATAATTTCACAAAATTATTCCGTCCTTGTTGACTTATATCTTATAAATAATATATGTGGAATACAAATAGCTCCAATAACGTCTTTCCGAACACAGCCTTACTTTAGATTGCTCACTATCAGTTTAAAATTGAATGTTAAGACCGTAACACTCTTGCATTTGTGTATAAGAGAATCAACCAATCAAAATTCTTCTTTTCCATGGAAAAAGAAATTCTCATTAATTGTTTCGCTTGTGCACTATGCGTTATGCGTTATGCAAAAGTCTATGCTGCGGCCTTTACATACATGACATCCTTTTCATGCACTTTTTACTATCAATAGTGCTAATTTTTATCACTATTGTATCTATTTTATATATTTTTTATATATTTTATATATTTTTATATATTTTTTGTATATATATTTTGTATAGAAATATATACAAAAATGTTTATATTACATTGCAGTAACATATTATTAATATCTGGTATATTATAGAAATAATATGTTCAAAGTTGCTGGCATAGAGCCGTAATATTTATAGTTACAAATAATATTTACGTGTAATATTCCTGACATTTGTATAATATTGTATTTATATTTAATAATAACTTATATGTATGATTTGTTGGGAATAGGTACGACATAATAACTATCTTTTCGGTTTTTTTGAAATTGATCGAAAGAAATCGTTCCTATCACGGTCTCGGCGATGCTTCTCTCATATACCTTTGTATACTTTATACACACATATGGATTGGCAATATAAACAAGACTATGTCAGTATTTTTCGAAGAATTACGTTTTATGTATGCGTTTCATATATACGTTGTATATTCCATTTCAGTGAAAAAAAAAATGACCGTCAATTCGATATTGAATCAATGTCAATTCAGCTTGTTAAAAAATTCTTCCTTTTTCGATTTTATAAAATTTTATTTTGCATATGTTTTAATTACCTATATATTAATTTTTTAAAAATCTTATTTTGTGTGCTTTGATACAATATATTATTTTTAATTCTGATGATGTAATATGAACGCGCCATGTTTAACTGATATGTGCAATGTATATTTCTGGATATTTTGAGAAAGAAAAATACTTGAAAGGTATGTTTCTCTCTCCAATTTTCTCCAGATATCTTTGCAGAAACTATAGCAATTACCAGTTATTATAGGCTCATATACTTATTATAGACTATTCAAAACGCACTTACAACGATATTAACGCGCTAATATATTATTTATATTTTACTCTACGCATATTATAAAATTTCAGAAATGAAAGCGCATTTTTATCGATAAAACGATAAAACGATATATGTTCTGAATATACAGGCCAGATCTATGTATGATCTCCGTCTTCTTTTCCCCTCTCTCTCTTCATCTTCAATAAGGGAAAAGTAGGTCAGTATCAAAGTATGCTTCTCATTGTGAACATTAATCACTTAACTTTTTCTTTAAGGTCGCAGTACTTTTGTATAACGTATAGTGCATAAAGAGAATCAATTAATCAAAGTTCCTCTTTTTTGTGAAATAGAAGGAAAGAAAAGATTCTGATTGATTGATCCTTTTTACAATCCTTGTTACGATATGCAATTGCATATTGTAATAAGTATAATTGCATAATATTTGTATAAGCAAATTTTAAAAGTTTGTGATACATTTTTTGTAAATAAATATTTAAATATATAACCTTATTAGTTTTTTGGTTTTGATATGCAGATTTCTTCTTTATTTTCGATTTTGTATAAATAAAATCAACTTACACTTTTGTATAATTTAAGGAGAGAAAAATCATAATATATTATCAAGTATATAATTAAATACTAATATATAATATATTTGATATAATACGATAATAATAAATAAAAATAAATCAATATAATTCAGAATAAATTAATATAAAGCGCGCGTCCGCATTCGCGCGTGGAAAGAATTTACGTAGAAATAAGAATAAAATTTAAAATATAAAATATGCGATGTATATAGATAATAAATTTATAAATAGCATATTAAATAGTATATCAAGAGAAATATACAAGTCAAGTGCCAAGCACTTCTCTTTTCTCTCCTCTTTCCTCTCTCTTCTAAAATATCTAATTTTATACTGAATTTTGTTACCGCGTTTTTTTTGAAATCCTTATCTCGAGCTTTCTATAAAATATACAGGGTTCGTAACGTTACCTCATAAAAATAACCCATAAAAATAACTTATCATTACTGTTCTTTTTCTTAAAAAGTACTCGTTATCGTTACACATTATTGATTTGCAAAAGCAATTTGTTATTATCACTCAAAATGGAACAATTTATCATTACTTTTTTTCTTGACACTACAATATAATATAATATTATAGTGTTTTTTACTGGCAAAACTTGTGAGTATTTATTGTTAATGCACATTAAAACCATTGTACGCAATTCTAATCTAAATGTAAAAATAAGATATTTGAGATGATATAATGCCTAAAGTATATTTTATCAAACAGCATAATAAAATATATTGAGGATTTCACGGTTTAATGAGTTAAATTAATTCATTTCTATATTTTTATTAATCATACATCTTTATGTTGATTGTACAGCGGCTTTAAAGTGCACTGAATGCGCATTAATTCTGTCAATGAAAAACGCTATTATGTAAACAGATTCTTGCAGTAACTACAAAAAAGATGTTAGAATTCTATGTTAATAATATTATAGAATAACAATTACACAACAGACGTTTCGATCTTTTCACATCCTTTTTAGATCTGATAAAACTTAACAACAAAACTTACGCATCTATTTTATATATCAAATAATAATCTCGTTATCAATCTCAAGAAGAATTTGATAAAATAGTTAAGTTTCAGATCTGAAGAAGATTTGATGTGAAAAGATTGAAATGTTTATTATATGTTTGCATAATTGTTATTCTATTACAAATATATAAATAGTATATAGTACGAATATCAAGCGTGGCTTCTTTGTCTTTTTATAATTTAATTGTTTGAATTTTCATTGGTGCCTAATACATTGTGTTTAATTTTAAACTTGATAAATATATATATATATATATATATATATATTCTCTAACTTACAATTAAAACTTTTACATAAAATAAAAACAATTAGTGAAATCATTACCATTACTCCAAAAATGTAACTGTGTTACTATGAATGTTATTCAAAAGAAAATATAATGTTACTCAAGCGTTATTAAAAAAAGTAACTTGTAATGGTAACGACGTTACAAATAACGTGTTACTTGCCAACTCTGAAAGTATAATACTAACGCATAAAAACTGAAAAAAAAGAATTTTTTATTATCATTTTATTATCAGAAAAAAAATTTTATTATCAGTTTTAGCACTATTATTTTTATTTTTATTATGAATTTAACCTTCGGACAGCGGATGTGATACGCATGCACGGCGGATACAGGATAAATGTGACTTAAGATATTAATTTAAAACGTTTAAAAAGCAGTTTTTTATTATAATAAGTAGTAAATTATTTCAAATATGTAGAAAATGAAATAAAAAAACACATATAATAGAAATATATATAATATAAATAATACACTTATAATAGAAATAAATATCCGTTTATTCATTTTCTTCACAGTTGGAAAAAATAAACAACTCTAACTCGCGGGTCTCGCGAGAGACGCCTGCATCCGCCAGCGGAAGATTAATTGTGATATTATTCTAGCTGACAGTTCAGAATTACATTTCAAGATTGACAAATAATCGCAATTCATAAAACTATACAATGTTTATTTAAAATACAATATACAAAAAAAGAGAATTACGACCCAGTGATAATTATAATTCATAATTTATAAACAAAACAATTTCAATTTCCAACGAGATCATTTTCGATGTTAACTGTTAATTTCAATTTTAAATATATGAGATATACGCAAAAACGCTATTACATTCAATAACACATGATTGCTCATCTCAATGACAGCTGACATGAAGATCATATCTACATCTTATATTTGGTATTTCATTAGAAAAAAATTTATACAATTTTAATCATGTGATATTGAAGTACACTTAGTTAGAAATGTAACTACATGTTTCATTTACATATAATGAAAATGTGGTTATAAACGAAATTAAAAGTAATAAATGATTTAATTAATATAGTAATTAATATAATAATATAGTAATTATAGTAGTTACTTAAATGTAATGAATATTATATTAAATTTATGAAATTTAATGTATTGTATACAATATTGTGTACAATACTTTTCACTTTTCAAAATGTTATAAAAAGTACATTAAATTTCATATACATGTAAACAAATATACTTTTCAGTATAACAAATATACTCTTAAATATAAATACATTAAATTTAATGTAATGCCATGAAATTAAGTTTAAATTATGTAATTTAAAAGTATATTAAATTTCATGAAATTTTTAATAGTGTATAATAGTTCAGTCTTGCACTTTTGCGTATAATAATTTTTATATATTTAAAATTAAAATTAACATTGAAAATGATTTCATTGAAGATAGACAAAACGTTCATTTTGTTTATGGATTAAATATAATTTAGCTCTCTTTTTTTTGTATATTGTAATTTAAATTTGAGCCATTTTTTATAATTTTAATTGTATATTTAAACAATTTACTATAAAATAAATATCATAAAAAATTAAATTTAATAATAAAAAACCTAAAGAAGTTATAGTCATTGAAGAAGCGAAATACGTTATAAATCGATGTATATCTGTACATAGGTCCCAAAATTCGCAACTAAACATATTACAAATACAGCAACAAATAAAAAATTTAAATTAAAAAGTTAATTGTAGTTTTTTATTTTAAACAATAGTTTCTGAGATATAAGATTTTAAATGGTCCATTACAAATTAGTTTAGATGATCACTTGTGAGAACACGCTGAAATGCGCACTTACCAGCGCTAGAATTACATGTGATGCTCGACTTTTTGAATTAAAGGCATGTATGTACGATGCTTGCTTTGATACATGCCGTGTAACGTTTGATAGATAACTACGAAATTATTTCTGTTCTGAAGATGCTGTCAATCACAGTCAATCGCCTGTTCGATCACGTTTTTAATCTTTTGATTGAAGAAAACATGCAAAAAAACAAGTTATGAAGTAACACATAATAAATGCAGAAGTCATGCACATCGACATGCCGCACTTAATATATGAACGTTATATTTCAGCATGCATCAGAGCAAGCATGCATATCATTAAAAAAATCGAGCATTGTGTATTTTTGACTTTATATTATCTCGCGCGATTCATGAAGAGATAACTATCTAAACATAGACTATAATTAGCCCATATTTGAACTTTTATTCTCTTAAAAATTATTATTTATAATTATTAAAATTATGATTATTACTACTATAATATTAGTAATAATAATTATACAGGTGTAAACAGTGGGCACTAATTATATAGTGCTAATCTTGATCTAAAATTGAGTCGAAATGTCTTAAACCATTTTTTTCTATAATTCTTTATAAAGCAATTATTATGGAGTAAAGTTAATCCAATGGGCGCCGTCTTTTAAACGGACCCACGTCCGTGAGTCCCCTAGTAGTGTGCGTTCCGTTGCGCCGCGTCATTATGACTTCGCCGCTATTGCGCAATATTTTCACGCATCAAAAAATTTTTTTTTCACGCGAATAAATTTTTTACATTAAAAATTATATTCCTTCTGTCATTTTCTTTCAGGAAAATTTCAACAAGGGATACAAGAACTCTCGTCAAAACGTAACATATTACAGTTTATTACATATTTTCTTTTACTTTGAACATGAACTTATTTAGATATCTAAATGTTATAATATATTTCTTTAAAAGAAAATTAATTTCTTCAGAATACTAGATAAAAAAATACTAGATAAAACCATTCGCAAGAAAATTCATTAAAATAATTCGTTTTAAAATTAAAAATTTAAGTTTAATGCAAAAATTTAAAAAAGAATATAGGATTACTTAAAAAATAATTTAACATGAAACAGAATTCATTCCTTCTGCTTATTCAAAACCAAACTCCAAATGTTTATAATGAAAAGTTTGTATTATTTTCTGTTTTATGACATATTTTTCTTAATATGTCTACATTTTACATAGAAACTTTTTAAAAAATGGATTTTTTAAGTAATATCAAGTCATTTGTAATAGATAGCTATATAGAGAACATTTTTAATGAAAAAATTAATTAAAAATATGAATAAAAATAATATTTATATTCTAAAAGGAGACTTACAGAGATTTGAATTTACAAAGAAATTTACAAAGAAATATTTTTTAAACAATTTATAAGCAAAAAAATTATATTTTTTTTAATATAAAATGCTACAATTTGCTACGTTTTAACGAGAGTTTTCGTATCCCTTACTGAAATTATCCTGAAAGAAAATGTTTCTAACAGAAGGAATACGATTACTTTAACTTTAAGCAAAACTTAAAACTCTCTCTGTCTCTATTTCTCTTTCGCTTTAAAACGAGACAAAGAGAGTTTTAAGACTTGCTTAAAAAGCAAGTATCATTGGTGCAATCGAGTCTTTTTTTTAAGTAGCTTAAATTCATAAAAAATTCTGAATGTATTGAAATATATATTATTACAGATTTAGATATTTTATATATTCAGAAATTTCTTTTAATGAATACGTTTTCTTAACAATACTTTTGCATTGATTTCGTAAGTGTATTTATCAGATATATTACTTCACAGATGCCTTTTAGAACTTTTGAAGATTATTTTTAAATAATAACCACAATGATTTTTAATGTAAAACAACACTTAATATTAATAATATTAATATTTTTCGTTAAAAATAATACTGAAATTCGTTATTCGCTTGTTAAAAGAAACTAATATAAAAACATTAACAAAATTTACATTTAATTATTATATTTCATGGAAAGTCCAAATAGATCTATAAAGAAATTAGATTCTGTAAAAATATATAATGGATAATCAACTTTATCATCATATTCAAATAGTCACATTATAACGTTCCTTTTTATTTAAACAATTCTTTTCATTTTAAAAATTGTCTTAAGAGGACCCTAAAGTCGTTTGTATTATCGACTAACGACTTGTTTGGTTTATACTTCGGCTTTAACCTTAAAATCCTAAAATTCAGCCAATGGAATACAGATTTCGGTTAGAATTAATTAGGACTAGCAGCTCTATTAGTTGAATTTTAGGATTTTAGAGTTAAAACCGAAGAATTAATCTATATAATTATTATCAATTATTATCAATTAAATATTTTAATCATATAATTTTTGTATAACAAATACTTTTTTTCTCTTTCACAGATTCGAAAATTCTTTTCCAGAATTTTTAAAGTATACGCATTAATATGTGTTTGTGAGATGAAGTTTAAGCCGAGAACGATCAAAAAATTTCGAAATTGAAATATTTTTTATCATTTCTCATTATTAGTGTAATATAGCGTCTCAAGTCGTGACAACATTTGTTTGATATAAAAGTTTTGCAACCTGAACTTACGAAATAATAATCCATAAACACGTAGTTTGCACGAACAAATAACGTCGAGTTCTTAAAATTAGATTTAGATGTTTTACCGCGACGAATTTGTTATACGAAAATTGACACGACTGCGTGTATTATAGGTGCGTAAGATGTTGATGTGGTAGTATTAAGTAGTATATGGGTGCGTTCCGAGTTACGTATGAATGCATCATTTGTCCTTGTTGTTTACCAAATAATAAAAAAGAATAAAACGATACATCATGCGCTTCATGTGAAATTCGGAACGTATTCTTTAAAGAATCATGGCGATGCGTTGGAAAAAGCGACTTCTGGTGACTTCATCGGAGTTCGAGTTTCGCTTAGGATTCCCTTAATTATTTTATATATTAAACTCAGATTATAAATTATTTGATTATAATGATATCTTACAATCTTTTCCTTACACACACACACACACATACACACGCGCGCGCGCGCGTCAGAGTTTGAACTAATTTTTTATCCTATGAGAAAATTATTGACTTCATATCTATTGGATTATAACGTGCGTGCAGTCGATAATTTTCTCATAGGATAAAAAAGCTGGTTCAACGACTGTGATTTACCCTATTTATATTTATATATTAACTTCTTATATTTAATAAAACTAATTTAGAAATTTTTATGTTATATACGAAAAGCAATATACAATAAAACAATTATTATATTGTTACTTCTTTTCTTTTGTAGTTTCAGTTATTTCTAAAATTTTAGTTAATTGGTTTATCAAATAATTTTACATCTTATATCAAATAATAATTTTACTCAATTGCTTCAGATATTTACTCTCGTACGTACCTTGCCTTTCTCACTTTTTAATTATCTAAAACTCTAAACACTTCCTCTACGTGTGTGCTTAAGGTATGTATAGATTACTCTGGGCGAATTGCGGATATCTGGATGCGTCCGAGTTTCTGAATACAATCGACAGCCCTGACTAGTTGATGGTTGTTGTATTCCTAAAGTCGCAGTATAAGTTTTTACATAACGCATGAAACATAAGAGAATTAATTAGAGTTTGTTATTTCGTACTCTGATTGGTTGATTATTTTGCTATCTGATTTGTAAGTAATGATTATCAATTCATATAATTTTTTTATTTTTTTTAGAAATATTAATATGTATAAACATAATAAATTATTATTACATGTTAGAAATATTAATATGCAGAAACTATTGCTGCATGATGTTATATTGAAATGAGACTAATTTTTTTTTAATTAGCATTTGTATGATTTGAATATTTATTAATATTAATCTAAAGTCCAAGGCTGATTTTTGCAAATCATTTTAGCTAAAAATAAAAAAAATAAAAAATATGACATATAGAACAGTTGGAGCAAGAAAGAAAAATCTAGAATACATTTCTGAAATCTAGAATACATTTAGTATGAATCAAATAATATTAAATTTATTGTTGGGACAACAAATAAATTATAAATTCTTAATTTGTTGAACCAAATCAAAATACGATTTTTCCGTTAACAGTTGTAGATTAGAACATAAAATAACGAATATTAACATGACGACTAAACATTGTATCTATATTGAATAGAAAATCGTAATTACAGTGTCTCACGAAACTGATTGAATATTACACAACAATTATTTACGATTAATTAAAGAAGACAATGAAAATGACTTTTAATAGTTTCAATAAGTCTGTTCTTTACCAATGAATTCAGTGAATTGTATTCAGTGCACACGGTATAATAAATGAAATGAAAGACAATATAATAAGTGAAAACAAATATTTCGTCCAGTTCAACTTATTGTACACCAGTTTAGAGAAATATGTACACCAGAGACATAACAGGCCAAATATAACAATGCAGAAAGTATTCGTAAGGATATTTTTTTTTATAAAAAAAGTCTTATTTGTAGAAAATAAACATTAATTAGCAATTTTATATAAAGGAAAGGAAAAGAATTTAGAGGAAAGATCCCTATTATGAGATACCGAGTTCATTTTGGATAAATACTAGAAGTTTATGAACAGAATTTTAAAAAATAGATCATTTTGAAGGGAATTTAATAAGCTTTAAGATAACGTTATATAAAATTTAATTTAAATTCCATTTTTTTTTGGAAAATTAAGGAAATGTAAAAAGTGAGCAAATCGCAAAGTCAAAAAGTTGTGCTCTTAATATGAGATGCCCCGAGAAAACGATTGTAAAATGCAAAATATGTCAGTATTGCAATTAAAAAACTTTATTTTATGTTTCTAAAATGCAAACAAACACAGTCAGCGTACGTGAAAAATGAGCATGCGATAGATTATACCTAGAACTCATTTTCAGATAGTTGGAATCAAGCATCGCAGAAATAGGCACTTGATGTTCATTCCGGTTGTCCTTTTTATTATTGTACAATAATTTTACTCTTTAGCAACGATTTCCACTATAACATAGAAGTATAGATTATATCATATTAGATATATATTGGGTATCTCATATTACGATTTCTTATGATTTTATGATCATCAAATCTAATCTCTTTTGTAATTAAATAATTCAATATATCCCGTATTTTTCTATTAATACGACCTTACTATCATTATATGAAGAATTTATTGTCAAATATTTATTTATTAAATAATAAACAAGATTTAAAAGCTCATCTCAATGAAACTTGAAGACATCTAAATTCTAAAATCTTTTTTTACAATGACTACAAGCATGATCTAATAATGAATTTTCTATTAAATAGTTTTCAATCTAACAGTAATAAATTTAAGCATAATGGAACCAATAGATGGCGTTTATTAGCAGAAACGCCGGTATCTCATATTAGGCGCCTATCTCATAATAGGAGACTTTTCTCTATTCTAAACATAAACAACATATATTCTGTTCTAACATAAACAAACAAGCTTTGCGTGTATGATTTTAGGAATCTAAATTTCTCGACTGTATGAATATTTTTTGAGCGTTCAAATAATATAATTGTTAATTTGCGATTATTTTTAAGATATATTTTATGATATATTTTCTATAATTTATATACACCTTTTTGGTATATATAATTTTGAGAAAAATATACAGTCTATTTTATGAATTCTTTATGAATAAATTGTTAATTACCCAACAAAAAAATGACAATTAATTAGACGTCGAATCGATGTCGAATTGATGTCAAAATTATTGTATCGATATTTTGATATCAATTCAATGAATCATTTCTCGCTGGATAATAATTACTTTTTAAAAATAAAATTAAAAAAAAATATTTTTCTATACAAATACTTTTTGTACTGTATATAAACAACTGTATACAAATAAATAAATGTCTAAGATTTTGTTTAATTCCTGTAATATTTGATTCCTGTCTTACTTATAACAATTTTTTGCTTTTTATTATTTTTTTTTTATTATTTATTATTTTATTATTTATTATTTTTTTTTTATTATTTAATAAATGCATAGCATTAATAGCATTATTGTATTTCTAATTTTGCCTGATATTTTCTCAAGATAATACTCTATTTGACTATCAACATAAAAATTACAAAAACAATATAAAGATTTAATTTTTTTTTTAATTATAACATACGCTTTTTATTATGACAATATCTAGTAATCATTGGTAATTGTGAAAAGATTAAATCTCATCAATTACTTTTTTATATACGATTAAAATCAATATAGTTTGAGTCTTACATACACTTTGAATCACGTGACGGATTCTCCTACTGAGATAAAACACTTTAAATTTTTCTTTTAAAACTTAACAATGAGATATAAGTATAAGTACAATATAGATAAAAAATTAATAAAAAAGTCAAATTCATTGGGTGAGTTCAAGTCGGCAAAGCGCCTAGGCCTGATTAACATGAGTGGTTATGGATTCATCTGACCCAATCATGCTCATTCGCTCGGCAAGCATATCTAGTCACTTTGCCGGCTTGAACTCGCCATTGACTTTGTAAAGCGGAAAATGTGGGTTTTGCTCCCGTCCTCTATGGAAGGCTTCATTACCAAAAAATTAAATGTGGAAAGTTGTAAATCCTTGTTTAACTTTTCACTCGAAGCGAGGTTTATCCAAAGCTATGTAGTAATCTATTTTTGTGTTAAATGTTCGTTGTTTAAGGTTTAGCTTGATAATCTAGATTTCCAGATGCATTCTGACATATGTTATATTATATTTACATTAGAATTCGACTTATCTTCATTCCATTTGTATGAATCAGTTCGTATCTCAGTTCAGTCCAAATATACTTAGCTGAGCTCCAAATTATGATGCGTATATGTTATTATAGTTGAATAATAAGAACTCAACATGTTTGACTTCATTCTTATTATTGAAATTAAAAGCTATAGAAGAAAGTTCAAGAATAAAGTACAGAATTTCTATTATTTGAATTACTTGGTTATAGGAAATATCTTGTCTCCGACATGATCAACGGAGTTGCACTGTATATTGTTGAATATAAAATTATAACATTAATATTATGTTATTATTGATGCTGATATTGTGTAATGTACAGTTTTATTCATACATTTTATCTATCAAATCAACATACATCTTTTTGACGATATTCTTTTTAAGCTTTAATGTAGGTCCCAATTCGCCAGTTGGAATCGAAAAATCATGAGGAAGAATTTCGAATTTCTGTATTTTTTGAGCATTACTTATGGCTTGCATATTTGCTCTCTTAATTGCCTTGTGGATTTCTTCATATATCTAAAAGATCAAGAAACATCTTGTAATATTTAAACATGCAGACCAAACTAACAGACTCTGGCATACTGGCAATGTTGTTTGCATTAAAATAACTTTAGTAGCACAATATATAATTTGATTCACAATCAGTATTAATCCAATTGTTTCAATACATCTCAATACCAATATTTAATTAATGCAATAAATTGTTGCTATAAAAATTGTTCATTCATATTTGTTTGCTCGATTCAGATTTGAGAAAATAAATTTTTTTTTTATTATATAGAATTAAATAATATTATGAGTCTCTTTTAAGACTTACGGCTGTATCGCGAGAGTTTATGACTTCTGTAACCGTTTTAGCACTACTACCAATAGACTGTGCCCATTTTAATATGTCTGGCGCCAATGTATCTAATGGCGCGCCAGTCTCTTCATTCATATTACTCTGAAAAAAATGTATTATTTAAACATTTATAATTTTAAATTCCTTTTCATTTTATTTTCTCGAATTATACCTTAAGCGTGACAAGGACCGTTAAATATTTCCTTCGATCTCCAATTACCATAGCATTACTTAAATATGGTAATTCCGATAATATCGATTGTTCTATATTATACGATGCTACATTTTCCCCTCCGCTTGTGATTATAAGATCTTTTATTCTACCTGCGAATGCATAAAACATATACAATATGTGTTCGTTTAAAATCGTAACAATGCTTAAAGATTCCTAATTGAAACGCAAATCACAATATTAAAATATCAAGATTATATAATGGGTTTTTAATTATAAGCATTTAAAGTTAGCGAATATTGCCTAAAGTTCTGTATGTTTAGGCGTTATACAATAAAAATGCCAACCACATCTGAAAGCGCAGACTTTAAGCGGTATGATTTGCTAACTTTAAATGCTTATGATTCAAAAACTGTTACAGCCTCGTTGTTTTGGCATTAAGGTTTTCGTCTCAAAATAATAGATCTTAAGAATGTAAGTGTTGTTACGGTCTTTATCGAGTATATTGTATATACATTATATATTTACATAACCCATTATTTTTCATGAATATTATTATATAATGAATGTTAATAGATGGGAAACAAATATTTACCATTAATAAACAAATTTCCATTTGAATCTAATCTGCCAAGATCACCACTATGTAACCAACCATTTTTATCTTTGGCTTCTTTGATTTTTTCTGGTGCATTTAAATAACCCATAAATATATGTCGTCCACTCATACAAATTTCTCCGTTGCCGTGTTCATCTATATTGTATAATTTTGTATATAATCCGGGTGAAGTTCTTCCTACACCATCCATGCTATAAATTAGAATAAAATTTATTGTAAACAAAATATTTTAAACATAAAAAATCTTCGAAAATTCAATATAAAGAATAAAAGCAAATTATAATAATTTACTTGTATTTGTTAATGTCAGTTATTGTATGAGCTCCACTACATTCAGACATTCCATATCCCTCTAATAGAGGCATGTCTAAACTCAGGAAATATTTTTTAATATCGATATTCAAGGGTGCTGCTGCGGTAGCGAAGATTTGACACTTGTTTAAACCTAATACTGCTTTGACTTTGTCGAAAACAAGCCATTTTGCAAAGACGTAGCCCCAATGTTTATAATTTGTGCCATTTATTTTATTTCTATAATAATGAAGAGCTTGTGCTTTTGCCCATTCAATAATCCAGGTTTTTATTATGCCGTTATTATGCGCCTTTTCTTGCATTTTTTTATGCATCTTTTCCCATACTCTGGGTACCCCTATGAAAACAGTTGGTTGTGCAACAAGTAACGTATTTATTAATGTATCCTTTAATGCACCTGGGTCCGCAAAATATACTGTGCTCGCTAACATAATGTTTAGTATGATGTCAATTATCTGAAATTAAAATATTATGTAATCTCATTATGAAATTAGTAAAGAACTATTAGTATCAAATAATGATATAATGAAAATAAAGGGCATATAAAACTTAGTTGCAAAAATCTTAACAGATGAAAAATGGAACGTTTTTTATAAATTTTATAAATTACAAATCATACAAATAAACTATAAATTCATTGGCAATAATATTAGTCAACAGTTTAAGATCTGATTCCAACTATTTAAAAAAAGCAGCAGTAACGACGTTACAAGTTTTGTGTTTCAATCCTGTGTAATTTATATATGTGAAAATTTGTATCAATTGTAATTTGTGTTAATTGTATGTCACTGTTGAATTTTTATTTAAGATACATAAAATATATATTATGCTATTTGGAATATTTTACCTGTGCTGCTATATGAGACAGTGGCAGATAGCTAACTATAATCTCTGCTTTTTCTTTTAAACGTAGCATTGACAATAATGTCCGTACACTGAACAGCACATTATCATGATTTACCATTACAGCTTTTGGCTTTCCGACTGTTCCCGACTATAAAAATTGCAAATTTAGAAAATAATATATTAAATATGTTATAGCAATCGCAATATGATTAACTGCGATAAATTGAACCTACTGTATATACTACAATACAACATTCATTTACTCCTATCGTCTTTAACACAGATAGTAATTTATCCTCCGATTCTTTTTTACCTATGTCCAATAAATCATCCCACTGAGAAAAAATAAATAATAATAAGTTATATATATTAAATAAAAAGATATTAGAGTAAAAGTATACTAATTAATTTACACTCAAAACATCCTTTTTGTTAGGTATGCCATTATATTGAACAATTGCTTTCAAGTGGGTTAAATTGTGTTTTATTTGCAAGATTTTTTGCAATTGTTTCTCATCTTCAACGACTATTATATTTGCCCGACTGTTTTCAGCACAATATTGGCATGCTTCTGGAGAATTTGTGACATAAATCCCTGTAGCGATTCCACTAAAAAGGAATGATGATCTATTTAAAATCTGAATGATTTAGTAAAAATCCGATTTAAAAATCGAAAAAGTAAGAATTCATATTGTTGTTAGATTGCTTTTTATTATTATATCGTTATATTATATGCAATATTGCGAATATGTAAATAGTACGTGTAAATTATAAGATGCTTATTTTGATATAAAATGATTAAGTCTTTTTACCCAGCATATATAGCCGCGAGATCAGCAATAAACCACTCCGGACTATTGAATCCCATTATGCAGACACTATGATGTCGCTCCAAACCCAACTTTAGAAACGCTTTCGCGACGATTCTTATAACAAACTCATATTCTCTGTAATAAAAATTAATAAAATTGTACAAAATTAATTGTATCATCTGTCGAGGTGAATGTAGTTGCTAAATTCATGGATTTTACCTGTAAACCAGATTGAGAAGAATAGAAAAGAAAAAGTTTATACAAAAATATTTTTATTTTACAAAATCATAAATAGAGAAAAGTTTTACATGTTTTATCATTATACATATAATACTTATTGTGATAATAGAGAGTGGAAAAACAAAAGTCTTTTTTTTTATACATACTGGAAAGTATATGTGATTCTTTTGCCGTTAGTATCAGGTCTAGACACCAACGCTATATGGTTAGGATAAAGCTTTGCAGTTCTAGTTAAAACTCCAGGGATTGATATGGGCATGAATGAATTAGATACATTGCTATCTAACTTTATTCGTACTCTGCCGTTAGCGTTACATGTAGTATCTATGTCCGTAGATAATACCTGGTCTGGCCCTAAAATTATTAAAATATAAATATATTTTTTTTTTAACAAATAAAAATTTACAAAATTTACAAAAACTTATGAAATGCTTAATAAAAAGGCTTTATTAGCAGAATTTATAAATAATTATCTATGTAATTATCTATGTAAAGCAGGATATACAACGATAATGCAGTGATGTTTGTAACTGACATTTTTTTCAAGGAGAGATTGATAGATTACTGTAAATAAAATATAGTAATTAAATTATTGTAAATAAAAAGTTTTTTTAATATATTATGACAGAATTACCATCGAGACCAGTTTCACTAGCCAATGCACATGTAATTAATTGATTCATCTCCTGCAACAACCCGATTTATAAATTTTAAATGATGATATTTTCATTTTGAGCGAGAATCGGATTCACAATCAATAATCATTTTTAATCTTTTCTTGAATCGAAATCAAATACAAAATTTGACAAATTTATGATGCGGTCCACTTAGCATTTTAAATGCTACAGAGAATTTATAGCACTAACATGACTGGATCATTGGACGTTTCGGAACGCTCTCAGCAACTCCGATTATCTCATCAATACGTTTTTGCTCCAACTGCTTCATCTTCGAGAAATGAGTTGGCTGGAGCGCTCACGTAGCAATTGTAGTAATTCGGAACAATAATGAATCAATCGAAGCGTAGCGTTTGGAATGTAGCGTTCAGAGAATTTAGAAGAAGCAAATGGACCGCAGCCTAATTAATCTTTGAAGGATCGGAAGCCTTTTTAATTCGACAGTGGCATCACCTTTTTTATCACTCAACCCCATGACAATGACAAAAAGCCCTTCTTCTAGCCCTTAAAATAAAAAAGTCGATCAAAAACATGCCAGTCCTCAGAAAGTTAACAATATTGGAATCATAATCGAATCGATAAAATTATTTTTTCTTTATAGTTTTTTTGGTTTACGAATTTCTTGAAGAATCTTCTTGCAATGTTTTTCAAACCGTAAAAGAGTGCGCGGTTTATAAAACAAAAGAAACTCGTATGGAACAATGATTGAATATTGCACAAAAAGAAATAATAAATATAAATTTTCTTATTTAAATAAACTTAATATTCATTACTTTTTATACGAGTTATATCATTTTGTAATAATTTCTAGAGAGGCTTAATAACATAAAACATAAATAAGAAGAAGTA
>Ga0157364_1001436_pt1 | contig 20248 bp, 11 predicted proteins | sample AttsexASBM2_FD_111476 | JGI IMG/M metagenome (GOLD analysis project Ga0157364, IMG submission 111476) | Fungus gardens microbial communities from leaf cutter ant in Ribeirão Preto, State of São Paulo, Brazil - Atta sexdens ASBM2 | ecosystem: Host-associated > Fungi > Mycelium > Unclassified ...
CGCGCGCACGCACGCACACATACAAAGAGAGAGAAAATATACATATTCTATTCTTTCTCTTCTTCTCTCTTTCTACACAAACCGTGTTCAGCACAAAGTGAGTCGGGAAAGAAAAAGAAAGTCTGACTAGTGAGAAATGCCGTGGGAAGAACAGTGACACAACTCGTACAAATGATGAACGTGAACATATAAACGAGAGCATGGGGACAATGGACTTCGAGTGACTAGTTCACCTAAAGTTTCACTAGAAAAGATCTTCCTAAATATATTTAATTTAATTTAATTTAATTTAGCTTATTGCAAAGCTGTATGAAAAAACTACATATTAACAGAGTAATAGACATAAAGTATGATACAGATTAACAATAGATTAACATAACCATAAATAAAGACAATAGTAGCTTGCAAATGATTAGGCGTCAGCAGAATTGCTGTTACAAAGCCTACCAGTAACAAAACCAAATATATCATAGTTGTCTTTAGATAAAGTTCCTATATATGGATTAGGTGATCATTTCGAGATTCTTCCGGTACAGTTAGACTATGTAATAAAAGTTATCCATTATGAAATATTTTACAAGATCTACTTCTATAGTACGAAAAATCTTGTTTGTTAAAAACATTGATCTTATAATCACTTTACATCAAGTATTTGTCGAATATTTACAGTTATTACATGTGAATCTAAAAAAAAATTTGACTTACTTAAAATAAAATTTCGTATCTTACGACACAGATTCAATAATTTTAATTAGGAATCAAAATGTAAGGATATACTTAGCTTTTATTGTGAGCAATAAAAAGATTACTACAAGACAGATCTGACACCATTAAAATATTGTACGGATTTTATAGAATGTTCCACAATATTATATCCACAATAAGATATTTATTGGATCTCCAAACTATCAATAAGGCTCACAATTACTTATTATAAAAATAAATATAAATGTAACAAATATTAAATTGCCTTTCAAATTCTATTAAATCGCATCTCAAGATTAATTTCTTTTTCTAATGATATAATTTAAACGAATTTCTTTTTCTAAGTTTAATAGAGAGACAGCTATGAATACGAGCGAACATTATATAAAATTTAAATCTTCCTTTTTCATAATAAATTCATTCTTTTTGAAATACTTTCCAGCAAGATTGGATTAGGTCATTGCTTAATAATGTTATAATAATAAAATAAAGAGATTTGATCGATCATATTTTGTGCTAAGAATAGAATTTATGTAAGTATTTCAACTTTGATATTTAGTGTAAGTACATTGAAACCCTTCTGGACCTAGTGTCTTTAATGAATTGTCCTTCATCTGCCAAATTAACAGATTAAATGCCTGTCAAGGTAGAAATTACACCTGACAGTTATGACATTTATGTTACCTTCTTGATCTTGCGGTTGATACGAATGAAACATTCACAAGTTCCCAGCAATCTGTGCCATAGAATTAAAAATCAAAACACTTACATTTTCAGTCTTTTATTCTAATTATCGATATTCTTTATTCAAAATTTTAATGAAAAAAATACTAAAACATTTATAAATAAAGAAAAATTAACAATAATAGTTTTATCTTTTCTTATCTCTCCAACGATAAAGTATATGCGACATTATGTTGATGATTTAAGCAAATCTGACTACAATATACTTTAAATGAAATAAAATTAAAGTTAATTGCTGAAGATTGATCACTTTATGAATTATTTTCGTCATTTATCATACAATTATCAAATTAATAGCATCAATAACATCGCTAGTGCTAGCCAGTGATTTGTAAACTTAATTTATTCATTTAATCCTTTATTTTTCTATAATAAATAAATTTGATAAATTTTTTTATTATTTTAAAATATAATTAAACTTATTAAACACGTATCTTTCCTATATTTCTTAAAAATAACTCACAACGTTTATTGCTAAGAGGAAACGTGATTCGTCGGAGACATTCTATACATTTATTATAGCCGACAGGTAGTCTCACAGGTAATCCGATCAGCGGCAAACCAACAAGCTGCGGCTGGACAGGCGCGAGACGTCTCAAATTAATACGATCTTGAGAAGTGATTATCATTATATTGATCAGATTCAATCCGTTCCTAATTAAGTAACATCATTACTCGGAAACATCAGGGAAATATTAGCAAATGCAGAAAATTAGGCCATCCTAAATTACTATACACGCATGACATATGACAATCCCTCTAACTACCTTGTCGAAATATTGAAAATTGCGAGTAAAACAAGAGAATAAAATTGCATTGATATATATTTCTTCAATCTTGAAAGCAAATTAAATTATAATATATTCGAGTGATGTGTTAGTTATATGTGTTACGTTCCCAATCATCAAATAAAATTAAATTTTCACGTTTTCATAATAATAATTCAATTAAATTTTATTTTAATTATCTCGTTCATTATTGTTTCTCATTTAAAAAATGTTTATTCATTAAAAGCTATTCACAAGAATAAAATAAAAACAGACAGCGTTGACTCTCATTTATGAAAATTGTCTCGAACACCAAAGGTCAATTAACACATCTATATGCCCCGCCACACACACATCCTCGCCACGTTATCCCAATTTCTCCAATTATCCTGAATATTAGAGCATGGCAGAATTTTGTTATTACACTCAGCCGATTGCAATTTTTACTCGTTTTTTGGTGCAAACATCGCGATTGCACGGACCACCTGCTAGTTATTACGACAATACTACATTCAATTACGACAGCGGCGATGGTAAACTACTGTTTATTATTGTCTGGCATACCGTAGTTAACGATCCCTGTCACGTCAACACGCGTTAACCGTGAGATGTGGTGGATGCCACGACGGATTCCTTACGCAGGGTCCGTCCTGCCTGTCTGACAGACTTGGTGTTCTCCCCTTTAGCAATCCTTGGGGGCCTACTAATTTGACCAGTCTAGACTACGGTAAGCAAGTTTCTCGCTCGGCAGAAATGCACACTTCCGAAACTGAACGGTAGATACCCGACAAAACCAATCCTGTCGTATATCACGATTACGAATGATACTTAACATAAAACTCTTTAGAGGCGATAATATTTGTCAAGGAGATAAATTCCAAAGGAATTTTGTGAAAGGTATGACTTTCGAGAAAATAGTGAAAGTTTAATATTATATATATCGTTACTATTATATTATACTATTATTTTAATATTATTGTATTATATTAATATTTTATATTATTAAAAATTTTCCCACACAATTTTTTCATATATTTTTCATATCTTTGAACAATAAAATATTCTTTTTCATACCTTATACCTTATAATTTTCATAATATGTAGAAAATTCTATTAAATGCATCGATATTAAATGTGGAAGTGACACAAGTATTTTACGCATCTCGGCTGATTTGGATCCCACGCCAAATCAGACTAGACCAGAACTAGACTCGAGCGTCGGATCGAATCGTCGGATGTCGACAATAAGAAGCTTACCGAGTTACACGGAGCCTGGGCGAAGCCCGGGCCTCTCAGACGAACTCTCGATTTATGCCGCGTTTACCAAGCGTGAAACTCTCTTCAGACATGTGTCCTCTTCCGATTTTCCCGAGAATTTAAGTCAGCGTTTAAATCAGCAACCTGCTGGGCCGGTATGTCTGGGTCATCTCAAAAAGAAAAGTCCAGATTCAAAAAACATAGAAAAATCAAATCTTTGATCAATTCTTATAAAGCGATTTATAAAGTTATAAATAATATAACGTAAAAATTAAAATAATAAAAATTATACATAATTATATCTACCTAATTTAGTGATATAAAGTTACATCTACAAAGAAATTATAATATAAGAATCTGAAAGACGTGCAATTACATTTTCAATAAAACACATTAGTTTGACATCTGTCGAATAATAGTCGAATGATAAGATGTAACGTATATTTGACGTTCGCTATACATCAGTATAATCCGCCAATTAGGTATAGCCATTGCTCACGATTACGGAAATTGCGCAGGTATCATTCGCTGAAGGCAATTTGTATCGAGCTTCGCGCTCGTAGATACTCACGTAATTGCGCGGACACTTTGAAACGCACGGTCGTATCATGTTACAAATAATAGTCACTAGTCATCGTTATTATGGTCCCCTGAAGTTGCCCGAGCGGCTCTCGAAAGAAGGTCCTATATTATTTCATGGATCCCATAGAATCCTTCTCATCCATTCCACCTCGGGGAGAAATCCGTCCGTGACAGAAAGAGTTTGCTTCGTAATTTTTATCGCTGCGATAATCGTGTTACGAATAAATCGTAAAATATCGTCCGTACAGCAGTAAGCTCCTTAACTTTGTTAACAACATTTGTCCTAACGTGCTACATCGAACATAAAGTTAAAGAAAGTTAATCAAATTTTTCGTTTATTTATTTCAGACTCTGTATCGGCTGAACTTACTAAAATTAAATTATAAAGTTCTTCTTCGCGCAGTCTTTTCTAACTCCTTAATCGCAAAAGGCAAAAAAAACGCTGCTCATCAAGAGTACCGATCTATTTGTTTTTGCACCGTGAAAGCCACGAATTTTCTTGATTGGTCGCTTGTTCTCGCTGCGTTTTCTCAACAAGGACCGTGAACTGGGATCAGTCGAGACTTTATTATTAAGTTTCGCGTTCATCTTGCGGTATACCACCGCGACAATTAACTGCAAACGAGTGCACGTGAGAGGGTGTTGTCGACCGAGCGACTCTTCCGGTACGCTCCGACGAGGGGGTGTTTATTAATTAATGAAGCGCGCGCGATGTGCATGACTTGAATCGCAAACAACGTTGGAAAGACAAGCCTGTGCGCGAAAGAGCCAGAACATTGTCCTTTATGAAAAGGTGATAATATGGAATATTAATAGAGAAAAAAAAAAGCGAAATAGGGGTCTAAAACTAAGAATAAAGCCTAATTGTTACAAAAAAAAGAAAATTATTAAATTTGTATGAGTATTTAGAAATTTATTTATGTAGAATTAAAGAGTATAACATCAAGAATATATATAAATATTGTTAAATTTTTTTATTAAATATATATATATATATTATATTTAATAAAATTATATTAAATTATATCAATTATATTAAATCTATTTGCAAAATAAAATAAAAAAATAAGCTTTTTATGAAAAGGAAGTTGTTTATTCTTGTCTCTGTTTCATTCAGCTTTATGTTACAACTAAATACTTTTGATACTATATTATTGATACTTGAGAAAAGAATATATACTGAAATAAATAAAATGTTCGTTGAGTTCAGTTTTTACAGTATGACTCGAGAGTACATTTCTAACAATAAGTATAAGTCCAAAATAAAAAGAGTGATCATTTGTTCTGTGAAGTAAAGACACAAATAGTTTTTAAGTTACAACTGAAGAACAAAAATTTTTAATAAATTGAGTTTTAAAAACAGAATTTAACTTTAACTTCTTACATTTTTTTTTTATAACTCAAGATGGATGGATTTAATATCAAAATTGAAGAAGCATATGCATATAATTTCTTCGAGCAACCTCTGGATAATCTCTTATATTTTCAATACAAAAAACAACAGTCATTTCCCGAAAAATGATATCACTATTGATGTATTGAATACCGCACGTAGGATTCTCAATTCACTGACAAGAATTTGACGAATATGGCGTAGCAGAAGACGTTAACGATGCTCGCCCGCGAGCACGCGAGTTTACGCGAGGACAAAAAGCCGGGTGGAACAAAAGCGGAAGAGAAGTACGCGCGGGGTCGAGCGGACACGGAGAGAAGAAAGAGCAGAAAAGAAAGAGGATTGCATGGGAGGGAAAGAGGGTGAATGAACAACGATGGAGGGTCGAGCCGGCTGAAGAGGACGAGGACGAAGGGTAGGCAACAAGATCGATAAAGCAAGATGGCGACGCGCATTGCCGCAGAGTACCGCAGCCTGGCTCTCGACCGTCGGATCATCCTCGGCGTGTGTGCTTTTACATGTACGCATACACGAACATCCATTAACGGGATGTACACTGGCTGTAACATCGTCGTAATCGCTTGAACTGTAGAACGCTTCCTCCAATGTACTCATAAAATATCGTGCGAACATACGTATTCAAGTATCCAGTTCGATCATGCTTATGTTCAAATGTTTATGTGTTCGTTGCAGCACTAAATCGTAAAACTCGCTCTTGAAAGCAAAGGGAAACAAAATCCTAACTGATACACTCAGTCCTAACTGATACTTCAGTCGCGAATGAAAACCGACTGAATGTATCAGCTAGTGATCAGAATGTGTTCGTAGTCAGACATGAGTCTGTTCTCGTATTTCATTTCTACGTGATTTCAAATAGATCCGTTTTTATTATAATTACTAAAAATATATTATATTTTTTAGGAATGTTAAGATTTTATTTTTGTAATAGATTTGAAAATATACATCTCTATTATTCATTATTTTTAGCTTACTCTATAATTTATTTATTTATTCCATTTTGTTTCTATATCATTTCTAGTTATGTAAGTTTCATCCACTCAGTTAACAAACATTTCACAAAAATTAGGAAAATTATTTCTGTTAATTAAATTAAATATATTTTTACTGTCAAATGTGCATATTAAAACACTACGTAAAAATAAAAAAAAATTTTAATCTTATAAATCACGTTACATATCGATTAAAAATTTGATAAATTTCTATTTTAATACAGATATATATTTATATTAAATTGTCACATTTTTTAAGAAGTTAATAAATTATAATTTTAATAAATCAATGTTCAACGCATGCATATTTTCATAAAAGTTGATAATTATTATTAACAATTAATTGTAATAAACAAGTATTTCATAATATTGTATTACGCATTAATTTTATTATGAGTTATGTCACATATTATTATATAATAATATTAATATATTTCAATTTTAATAAATCACATTTTGACATTACACATATTTGCGTTTTAATAATTGAAAATACTAAAGTTTTTCATCTCTTCACAAATGATAAAGAATAGAAAAATAGAATTTTTCATTTGCAACCAATGAAAAATTGTAATAATCAAAGCACACTCCATATTACAATTCCTTTCACGCAAAGTCCGATGAACTGCGATTGTGCAACCGAGATGAGATTCAGTTCGCCATCAGCAAGGCGCCTGCCGGATGTGCATTGCACTCGCAGAAAATTGAAAGGCTGATGCGATCCGCGAGGAGAACGCGCGCGAGATTACTCCGCCCGGTCTCGTGTTTCCCTCGCCGCATCCACCACTCGACGAATGCAAACCATGAATATCTGCAGAAACTTTCGATCCACACGCTCAACTGCTTTCGCGCTTCTGAGAAAAATTCTCAACGAGATAGCTCGCCATACTAGTATCTCGCAGCAACACGATTCTATGTTTCCAACACGAGGGGAGATTATGGGGATGATATATAGCGTGAAATAAAGCGCGATTTAACTCTTTCACGGGTTATATACTCTCATCAGATATGGAAAAAAAGTATATTGTTGTATGCATTGTTGTTATTATTTTTGATCAATTAAAAACTGTTCTGTTCAATTAATGGGAGTGATAGATTGAAATCTTTTACTGCTGGTGCGCTGGACCATACGAATGCGATTCTATCTCATTTGTAACAGGTACAACAAGTCACTTCAAAACCCTTTAATATTAAAACACGGCATCACATGAATGAAAATGAATGTAGACGAGTACAACAGAATTCTCAATGGACTATTCGCAACGGATATTTTTCTCAACCAAACTTGTATACCTTTGTATTTCTGTACTCTTGCATTTATCATCCCCTCGTGAATCCCTCCGTCTTCGCGTTCATCCATATTCATCTCGTTTGCTCCGCGTATCATCCGACAAGCTTCCTTAAACCTCGGAAATAATGACAGCAACGAGAACAACAATCGTCTTTCTCCTACTATCGATTCGTATCATCTTCGATCTCGCCAACCAAGGGAGCGAAGTCCCGAGAGAGAGCGAGCTGATTCGTCGTCGTCGCGCAAAAGGGAATCATTACAGGACTCGAAGCGTGAGAGGCTCCGAGAGATATGGCCCCGGAGGGTATTTACGGGTGATAGCTATTCGGGAAGTGCCTGAGGCGTTTATAAAGTCCCATCAAACTCTCCGGAGGAAACTGTCCGACCGCGATGTCAATCATAATCGCGAAGCTATAAGAACGAACCCATGCTTGGCACGTGTCCGTTGGCAACTTCCGCGGTAAGATAAGGGTTGAGCAGTGTACACTGTGCACTGGGAGAAATATTTTCCATACATAACGTCTCCCTGGATTCCTTGAGGATTCAATGTATCAAGTTTTCTTTGGCGAAAATTTTATTATAAGTGCAAGCTTATTTCACAATAAAAAAATTAAGATTTATTATTATTTGTTCGATAAAACTTTTAAGAAAAGCTTTATTTCTCCGATATTTCAAATTTTTATAGATTATAAATATTTTTTTTAATTATACAAAATATAAATTAAATTTAAAATTAATAAATTTCGTGTTTAAGCTATAGCGAGATGTAAAAACTTTTAGATTACTATTTGGAAATCTCGATTGTCTTTACAACTCCCCAAAAATACATCGAACAATAAAGAACGCTCTGCTTTAACATCCTTCTATCACATGACTAACTATATTCGCGACATGCGATTCTGGTTGTTTGTAAGGGGAAGCTGTCGACTTCCGAGCTTTGCCTTTGTTCGTGAAAAAAGAAGAGCTGAGTAACACGTGGAGACTTAATGCGCCAACCACAGTATTTGTTGACCGTAAGGTAAGATAATAAAAAAAGTTCTTTTATATTCTGTACTTCACTTATTAAAGATGGAACTTTGAATATTCATAACAACACGATATGAAAATTCAAATAATAATTTAATGAGGATGTAAACAAAATTATAAAACGATTGAACTCCAGTTTTCCTCTTATCTTCTTAATTAACAAATAGGATAAAATATAGTTAGTGAAGCCACCAAAGGATAATAAGCAAAAACAAGCCCATTGTTCTTCTTGAAATTTTCAGAAACAGCTAACAATGTTGAGTTTAGATTGCCTCATATTCTTAGTAATTGTAATACTTAATATTTTCCAACTCGATTTTCCAGTTGTAATTTCGTTATTTATCGCCTTCGGCAATTTGTTTCTTCTCTAAGACAGGTATGAGATATCAATAACGTGACGGCACAAGTAAACGAAATGTTCGGCATAAAGGGGAATAACATGTTAATGAAAACAGATCAAACATTGGATGATAGCAGAGCAAAGGGCGAACGAGCGAGATAAATAGGGACGATGTAAACCGCGAGTAAACATGTTTTCTGACATCACTCGTGCTGTTCTAGCTCTTCGAGGTGGACACATTCAAGGTGGTGTAAAGTAAACAGAGCATGTGGTTATGTAAAGAGAGATGACTTGATTTCAATACGCTCGAGCGCGTGAAAAGTCTTTTTTGTGAAACACAATCCCAATATGAATACCTTTTATATACTCCGCATTTTTGCCTCCACCACTTATTCATCAACTTTTTTATTCACATTCGTGGAGTTAACAGAGTTATTATGCGTTGATTATTTAAGTTAATATTAAATATATATCATCTTGTTCTGCAATGAAAAAAAGTTTGCAGAGCAACGTGGTAAACGTGGATCGTTATTTAATAGTTCTATCTTTTTAATATAAAATAATAAATGTGTAATTTTAAATACATTAAATACGTTTCTCATGAAATAATATGAAATACTTACACTGTACTAAATTTAGATTGTCATTTAATTTTTGTATAAAACATTAGAAAAAAATATTTTCTTAAAATATCAAAAGTGACATCAGAATTTTTTTCATGAATTTCCATCTTTTGAACAATACAGTTCTATCAAATTTAATTTAGAAAATTCTGTTATATAAATTCATTTAAAATTGTCTAAAACGTATAACTTTATTCTCTGTTTTTTTTTTCGATCACTTTACTCACAAGATTATTGATAATTTCTTCTTCTTTAACATTTATATCAGAGAAAATGTAATTAGATTTAAATTTGTAAATCGTAAATGATATATTTAATATACAAAAAGGACTGTTACGGTTTGAATGAATAAAATTGGTATGTTCGATCAATGACAAAATATGAGAGCAACCCACGCAGATAGCTGAGCGTACAACACGAGAGATCGTTCATCCGAGCGGAAGCGGGCGCCGGGTTCTTCGTGAGGTGGTGCCCCGGCAATACGAGCAACGTCAGTTGACAATATGCAGAGCGCAAGAAGGAGCGTGGGTCGACACGCGAAGGTCGCGATGCCCGAAAATCCATAACCATTCCCATTACGGGATTGCGCTTGCGCGAGAACCGCTCTTCTCGGTCCTAAAGAAGAGCAGGCTAATAGCCCGTCCATGTCGCATTTTTGGTTGATTAGAAAGTATCCACGTAATTTGCGGAAATAATTTTGATAATTTTGATTAATTGTACGTTAAAAAGCATCAATAAGACTTAAATATATAACATTCAAACATAATTTCGAAAAATTCTTGCTAATAATTTTAATTAATAATTCAAAAATTGTTAAATAAAAATATAGAATCAATAGAAATAATCACGATTTTGTAATATTATTCAGCAAAATACTTTTACATAATTCTTTAATAATATAACCATAATGATAAAATCACGAAGCATATTAAATTATAAAGACGTATTTAATTATACAATTCGAATAGTATTAATGGAATTATAATTAAAAGTAAAAAATATTTTTCTTTTTCTTGTAAGACTTTAATAGAGAGGAAGTTTAGTACTATATTCGTGAAGTTAGAACGCTATATTTTCAATTTTAATTTTTTAATATAAAAAATGCGAATTTTTTTTTATTTTAATAAGGAACTGTAGAAAAATACTATGAAAAGTACTATTGAAACTGTCATTATTTTTTTTCATATTCACAGAAAGTCGTGCTAACACATATTTCGAATCAATCTCAACTATTGATAATTATTCTAATGACACAATTAGTCTGATTTAATTCCTAACATTTTTTTTACATTATCTCGGATCTCTTAATAATAGTAAAAAGCATGTAATAGAAAAAATTGTAATAGAATTTCTTATCAACATAGGAAGTACGATATCGACGTGGAAAAATAAATATCGTAGTCGCTGATTCGATCAACGCTATTGTGTTACCTAATTAAGAACGACCGCGCATAGTAAAGGCCAAGTTCTACTCGACATAATCTAAAAAAGCAAAAAATGAGATATAAAAGAGAAAGGTAATACAATTAGAAAGTACAGAAACACATTGTTTTATTGAACTTTGAATCGCCTTTAGCTTCTTGTCCACGAGCGCTTGATTAATTCTATTAATTAAGATGGAATGCTTCGATCTCACGTAACATGATTTCGTTAATTAATTAATCCTATGTATAAAATTAATCCATTATAAAAGATTTCATAAGCAACCATTGAAGAAGATATTTTAACATTCAAAATTAAATTGCAAAAAACGTAAAAGAAGTAATTAATTTTTAACCCTGTTAATATATATAATGTGAACTCACGTTCAATATGTTCTTGTGTTTAAAAAAAATTAATTTTAAAATTAATTCTAAAATTGATAAATTAAAAATCAATAAAAATTATTAATCACGAAAATTATAAATCAGAAAAGAATTTAGCATAAAAGTACGATACTTATATTTGATGTTCAAAAAATTATTTATAATAAATTATTCATGATAAAAAAGTAATATAAGTTATAAATGTAAAGAAATGTTAGAAAAAAATTTCAATTAAAAACAAAAATCGATTTTAACTTCTCCAGGGTTCTGTCTGCCCGGGAAGTTTGCGCTGGCGCGATAACGATCAATGACGTCAAGATGCACGTATACCGTTGTTCATTAGTGGGGATGCAAGCCCGGGCTTTAATTACAGGCTCGACGAACACGTCCGAAGTGTCACCGCGAGATCTTTCACTTCTAATAATCCCCATCAGTTGGCAATTAATTACTTGCAAAATGATAACGTCGCATCTCCGAGCATTGTCCGTAACTTGGATAATAATCTTTGCCGACGTACTCAAGATGACAGCCTTCATATTGATTGACAACCTTTAACGAAGATACTGATTTTCGAACTTATAGAATTTTAATTGTTTTAAAGCTTGCAAAATTTTACATCATGTAAATTTATATTCTTTGAATTTCTCAGAATATATACACTTGTATATATTTATTAATTATATAGAAATCATCAATTTTCTAATCGCAAATTATTCGCTATTTAAATTCAAGCATAATCATTCTTCTACGATTTTAAAATATAATTCTTGATACAAATCGTTAAAAATAAATTTTTGAACGCGACAAAGATGAAAGTAAGAACTCACCAATTCAGAACGTCGCAAAGGATCCCATGTTCCTAACCGTCGCGTCAATCCCTGTAACAAAGATTCGGACATCACTCATTGAAATTAACGAGACATTTGAGGAGAACAAATGCCGAAATCGAATAATTACAAACAGGTTTGAGAGGAAACTACGTGAATCCGCTCCTTTGTTCTCCCGCAGAGGACAAACGAGGAAAAGCCGTAATGATAATCACTTGAGAACAACGCAATCCTTTCGCAGGGCCGAATTTATGTGCTTTAAAGCATAAAACAAAAACGTTAACTCTTTGCACTCCAAATTTTTTTCGAAAATATAATGCATATTTAAACTGGCCTTTTAAAAATATCGAATGTGATTCGACATAGAAATACAAAGGGTTAAAATATCTTTCTTGCAAAGTATACATACAAAGTATACAAACATTTTTCCAACACAAATATTAACACAAATATTCTATAAAAATTTTAATCATTCATCTTTGTACAATATTAAATACTTTTGCCAATTATTAGACAATTTAAGCTTAAGAATTTTCAAGATAAGATAACACGAATTAAATAATGTAAAAAATTGAGATCTATGTATATCTATTTATTCTCGAATTATTATCTCGAATTCAGAATATTTTCTTCTAATTTAATTAATGATTCAGTATTCTTGGCTTCTTTTTAACGGAAAATAAAAATTATCAAAGAATTAATAACTATTTGCTAAAAATCTTTCTTAAAAAGGTTTAAAAGTCTAAGTATTTCAGTTACATAATTATACTTTTATTCAACTCTTAATGCAATCAAAATTTTTACTTACCTCTACCTAAAGAAAATAGCTTATAATTTTTAATTTCATTAATTAAATAACAAAAGAATATATATATTAAATGAGATATACAGGTTGTTCAATAAGTTTTAATAAAAAACAAAAAATTGCCGAATATTGATCTTCAATAATTTTTTTCTCTAATATTATCAACTTTACAGAAAAACAGCAAGAGATCAAAAATAGTTTATTTTCTTCTCATAGAGCTCTAAGAATTTTTTCAGAATTTTTTATCAACTTTTTAATACTGCACTTTCTTAAATTGGCAATTATTTTTATCAACATGAGAAAATACAGTATTAAAAAATTTTTTTTTAAATTCTCAGAACTTTATAAAAAGAAACAAACTAATTTTTGCCTGTTGCTGTTTTTCTGTAAAATTAATAGTATTTGAGTAAAAAATTATTGAAATCCAATATTCAGCGATTTTTAATCATTAATATCTTTTAAATTAATGCGAAAAACACAAAATACTACAGGACTTTTCGACTCAGTTTAGTCAATTCGATCTACAAAATCGACATACGAACGCTTTGTCAAAACTTACCGGACACCTTGTATATATACGAATTCGACAATCTTGAAGCAAAGTCCGACCCTGTCACGTTATCATTCCGTCGGACTTTCGCAAATCCAGGGCGCGGTTGTTTTCACGGGCGATTTTCTCTCTCCGCGTTTCCATTTCCACCAATGAACAAATAACTCCATTGGGAAAAACGGAGTGGCCCCGAAGAGCCTTTCTTCACCCTATGGCCATTCGTGGCCCTCCCGAACAACGTCGTCACGATGCATCGTCTAATTGAAAACGACATCTCGAGGATGCATAGGAATGAGGGTGAAAGCGCGAGGCATGCCGAGGTCCTTGCTAAAAAAACGAGGGACCCCGAATAAAAAGAGCGTATCTTCTGATGAAATGGTATATCGAGCAAATTGAGTTCGACGCTCATCCCCTTTTTTTTCCTTCTCGTATCACCGCTTCTTCTTGTTTGATATTTGATCAATTATGAAAATTGAACGTACACACTCTGTCAAACGTTTTCAATGATCCGGGGAAAGTTACCTTCGTTACGTTAACGAAATAAAAGAGGCTGATTTTCTCACCCACAATTAACAAACATAGTTGCCAACAACTAATTTTCTCGTTCAATTTCAAGTCGATTTTTGTGTTCAAAAAGGTTATTAAAAAATAATATAAAAAAAATTCTTTCCCTATATAATTCTAAAAAAGATTGCAAAGGAAATACTTTAATTTTTCAAACAAATGTATTGTTTATCTTTTTTCAATCTACCATTTTTTCCTATTTTTATAAAGATAATTCATTAAATGTATATAATTGCATTTTAAAAAGAGAAATTCACACGCAAAAATTAGCTTCACATGCTTTCCACTAGTTTAATAAATTATAATATTTTTCCGTGAATTTCATAAAATGTAAATTTGTTCGACTATCAGTAAAGTTCCGATCTACAGCGAGTTTACGTACTTAATCGCGTAGACGATAACTACGTTTCGATAAGATGATGGTAATTAATGACAAGCTGAGATGAGGACATGGTTCACACGCCCGCTAATTGCTATTAGGATCTTACGACTAGAGATAACGGCTTTGTCGATCAATGGTTTCTCGAATTTCAACATTTGCTGCTAATTGACTACCAAATACTACCAAATACAATATAGAATATGCCTTTTAATCTTATAAGTAACAAGCAAAAATTATTAATGTCTATCATAAATATTTTTAATACTCGCATGAAAAGAACGATCCTTCCCAAAGTATATAAAAATTTAATCAAATACAGATCTAAAAATAATTGTCACCAATAAAAATCTAAAACTAATGTTTCATCATCAAAATAATTATATAAGACACTCAAACTGGTTGTTAGAATGTCAGAACTATTTGCAGCGTAATTATTTGCTTAAGATTATTACATAATTTGATGTTACGTTATTTTGATAGTGCAACAAAATTATTTTCGGATCTGTAATTAGCTAAATTTTTAAATACTTCAACAAAATCATTCGTTACCTAAAAATGTTTCCCTTGCATATTTTAAATGAAACAAGAAAGTGTTGAATGTTTCGTATTGCAAACTCATATACGTATCTGTAATACACACATATGTATGCACATATATATATATATATATATGCGATATTATCCAAATTTAATCTCTTTATTCGAAACTGTAATCCGAAACTGCGTAATTACGCATGTTTGTATCTCCATCGACGATTGTCGACGACACGTCGACGAATGGGTGCAATCTGCCATCACAACAAAACATCGACGCGAGAACCATTGTCCAATTTAACCAAGAGCTAGTATGAAGGGGTTGCGAGAGAATCAGACATCTATCTTTTACAGGGGTTGGGTATACAACGTCGCAGCAATTATTTGGATTGATGTGCGCCAAGTGCTCTCCCCTAACAAGAAGCGATTCCAAGTGTATAATTTATAAAATAATGATATTAATACGTAATTAATAAGAAACAAAGCACTTCATAACCGTAGACTACTCCGTAGACTATTCTTAACTTGAATAGAAATACAGTAGAACCTTGATTATCCGACCTAATGTAGATAGCCTTAGATTAAATAATAAAAAAAATCGAACAATAGAGATTATATTTTATTCTATAAAAACATATTTTAGATAGAAATGATTTTAATTATATCTTAGAGATTCCTAATCACCCATTACAGCTCTTTAGATTGATGATGAGATACAAGAAAACATAATGAAAATACTTGCAAAAGATATTAAAACAGAAATATTTTTCAATAAAACAATATTTATTATTTGATAAAGTATACTTGTAAAATATACAAAAAATTCTCTTTTTATTTCGAAATAAAATAAAATTATATTTATCTCACTTCAACATCTGTCGTATAGTTTATTGTGATTTCTACATAAGCATTATTCAATTTCTTAATATAATTATTTCTCTCAACTTCAAATATAATTATTTCTTGATTACCGAAACACAAGAGGAACTTTCGCTATATTTTACAAATTTATTCTATTAATTATAATTATTGTTTTATTAACAAATACTTACATTTTAATAATTAAATTGGCACATATTAATAATTAAATTTGCAAGAATTTGCTTTATGTATTTATTTTCACTTCTGATGTTGCAATTCAAAATGGCTATAATGAATAGACAAGAATCTTACTTTATATCAAATTTGTTCTTCTTAAAGTCTTAATCAAATCAAACATAATAATTCTTTGATACATTGGAACTGTATGTACAGTTTTGTGCAAATATGAAATTAGTTAGATTGAGAGAGTGCATGATTACAAAGAAGGATAACTTAAGGATTAGATAATGCGAAATCGGTTAATCTAAATTCTACTGTAATAAATCTATCCTTAATCTCAGTAATAAATCTTTCCTTAAGAAAACAAAAATCATTGCTTTGATTAATAAGTTTATTTTTAAATAAATATTATTAAACACAAAATCTCATTGTGCAAGAAGCAAGTTTTAAAGATGGAAATAAATAGCAAACTCTTGATGGTGAAATTTACTTTAAACTTGAAACTTCACTTATAAGCTTGGTTAGTAAAATAATTGCAAGTTTTAAAATAAGCAGTCGTTTCTAATTCAATTCTCTGTCGCTTGCTTATTGCTTATCGCTAATATCGCTCTTCCGTTTTTATTTCTCGTATATATTAGAGTTGACATTATTTTACCAAAAAAACCCGAGGGATTTTATCCACTTTAAAAAACCCGAAATTTCTGGGTTTTTGCGGTTTTATTGAGATTTTGCATTAAAAAAATTAATTATTTAATCAAAAACACATAACCTTGATAAAAATTTAGATAAGGAGCTAGTATGGCTCTTGCATGGATGCCATGCGTCGTGAAATTAACCCTCCATTAAACATTAAAAAAAATTAAGTTTTTTTAGATTGCTTATTCGATTGCTCATCGTTTGCACACTTTGAATTTTCGTTTGCACACTTCTAATTAAAAAATTATTTAAAAAACAATTTTGGGGGGGGAGGCTAACATCACACTAGTTCCCTAACTTCGAGCAAATGGGATCGAAAAGATCTCAATCGATAAATTTTCATTTGCACATTCCGAAACAATTCGAGTTTTCGTTTGCACACTTGTAATTTAAAAGTTATTATAACAGTTAAAGTTTCGAGAGAGATCGACTTTAGAATATAGGTTCCTACCTTTTCGAACCAATTTGCTCAAAATTGGTTAGTGTAAAATTAGCCCTTTCCCCTCCTCCCCAAAATTATTTTTTAAAATAATTTAATTAGAAGTATGCAAATTCGTGCAACGAAAATTCAAAATGTGCAAACATGTGCAAACGATGAGCAATCGAATAAGCTAAAGAAACTTTATTGTTTTTAATATTGGAGGGGCTGGCACAACGGTTTATTTTGTGCATAGTATATAAATAAAATGTAAACCGAACAATAACAACTAATAATACAACGGACAATAAAAAACAAAAAAGAAAGAAAGAGAAATACAGAGATAGATACTTAGATAAGGATAGACAAATAGAGATAAATAGATACTTAGATAGGGATAGAGGTGAAAGAAAAAGAAGAAAAGGGGGGGGGAAGCTAAATCGTTTCTACATAAAGATATTAGATGCAATCATGTACGAAAGACAATGTTGACAGAATCATAGGCGTTCAATCAGATATTATTACGAATACGCGAAAAAGTAGAACTCCGATTTCGATAACCTCGATCAAATTTCGATAAAAAGTTCATTTGTTGTTTCATATTAAACAGATCAAATATAAATAAAAAAATATAAAAAATTATATACATACTCACGACACGACTATTTTTGTACTCAACTAGATTAAAACACTAAATATTTTCATAATTCTTCAATTTATATTACAAATGTCGTCATATCATAACAAACTTCTTTCGCATATTAAAATAAATATTTACAAAATTAAAATTACAAAAAAAAAATTTAAAAAGTACCTATTATATGTGAGGATAATATTATATATTATACTTTCAATAATAACAATTGTTAAAATTTTAATTGCTGTGTATTTTTTCGACATTAAAAGCTTGAAATAAATGTCACGATTAACATCACAATTTTCTCGGTTATTTCTCGCGATTGATGATCACGTTTATTTATATCGCGCGGAATTTCAGATCGATAGCTTGTCGTATCCAGGTACAATAACCGCGACATGTGAAAACGGACAGAAATAAAACGGGACGCAGCACTACGCGACAGAAATCCTATAAAATCCCAGAAGCGCGATTACCCGCTGGGAAAGCTCAACAGAGTGATACAAGCGAGAGGGCGAAAGGTATTTAAATATGGATAACCAAGCCTGCGAGCTCAACCCCTTCGTAACCGAGGGAGATGGATCCGTAAATAGACTATGGACCCGTGAAAGACGAACAGCATCCGATATATGCTTAGAAAACGCATTGCAATTCAAGAAAAATGCGAAAAAAAAATCGTCTCCACTGATCAAACTGCCTCGAAGTTACGAGATTAAATATCAAATATTAATTAAAATAATAGTCTCAAATTAAGTCTAAAAAATAGAAATAATAAAAATATAATGAGAAACTTATTTTTTCAGGTAATTTCCAGCAGATTTTGCTTTCAATTAAAAACATATTTAATTGGAGATTTCTCGTGGAGTAATTTAATTAAGAAATCAAATTTTGATTCAAAGACGTCTTAATGTTAAAAATTAAAAAATTATTAAAAGATGCCTAACATTATTAAATCTTTTCTAAGAAAGAAACGATTTGGATCTGTTGAGAAAAAAACGAGATGATACATTCAGGGAAATATTGTTCTAAAGTGGATAATAAAATGAAATATTTTTTCAAAAGAATTAAAAGTGGTGTGAATTTTTCTACGAACAAAAACTCTCACGTCGCACGGAATTTCTTAATTTATTTTATCTGTAGTTTCTCAACCTATAAAGGTTACAGATATCGTAAAAGTATTAATGCTGCATAATAAATTAAATTTTTATTATTTTTTACTTATTACTTTTTACTTATTACTTTTTAATCGTCCATCACATTTTTCCACTTTTCAATAAATAATTTTTTATTTTTTTCAAATTTTAGCTAACAATAAATATAAAATTTTAAATAATTTTTAATACTTATCATGCTATATACAATTAATATAGAATTAAGGGAGATGGAAAATTAAGGAAGTTGGAAAATATTGGAAAATTCAAAGCTTTTTTAATTTTTTTCGTACTTGAATTAAATGTGCAGAATGACATGACTCGTCCTCGGCTTGTTTTACGATTGTTTCGGATTCAAGACGATGATTTACTCGCTACCAACGTTACAGGATTTTAATAAAATGATACGCGAGAATCTCGCTACCCGTGTTCGCATTGCCAGATGGAGCCGCTACATCGCCATCATTTTTAATGCATTTCATAGAGTCAACGCGTCAAATAAAAATCCAGCAAATATCAGCAAAAATGGCAAAAAAAGAGAAATTTGTTTCCTTTTATGATAATACTTCCAGAAATAATTAGATAATGCAACAGGGACAAGCAACAAAAATAATTATGATAATACATTTAAAATGCAGACGCAAAAAAAGAACTAATAAAATAAAAATTATAATAGTATTATATATAAGTACTTTCTCCTTTCTCTTTTCTAAACATAATAATATTAAGGTATTAAGTAACTCTTCGTCTATTTAAAAGAAAGCTGGAACTAATCAGAACTATTAATGTTGGATGCTAACTTCACACATTTAATCATAAATATAACCTAAATATAACTTATACAAAATCACAGGTATACACATACCTATATGAAAAGAACGATTTTGCTGAAGTATTTAAAAATTTAGCTGTGCGTGCGTGCGTGCGTGCGTGCATGCGGGCGTGTTTTGTGTGTGTGTGTGTGTGTGTGTGTGTGTGTGTGTGTGTGTGTGTGTGTGTGGGGGTGGGGGTGTGGCTGGGTGTGTGTGTGGGTGGGTGTGTGTGTGCGTGTGTGTGTGTGTCTGTGTGTGTGTGGTCGTGAGTGAGTGTGTGTTTGTGAG
>Ga0157364_1001437_pt1 | contig 20226 bp, 8 predicted proteins | sample AttsexASBM2_FD_111476 | JGI IMG/M metagenome (GOLD analysis project Ga0157364, IMG submission 111476) | Fungus gardens microbial communities from leaf cutter ant in Ribeirão Preto, State of São Paulo, Brazil - Atta sexdens ASBM2 | ecosystem: Host-associated > Fungi > Mycelium > Unclassified ...
ACATATATATTTAAAATTTTTAAAATATTTTTATATTTTTTTTATAATATATATATATATATATATATATATATATATATATATATATATATATATACACATATATATATGTTTATATAGAAAAAAAATACATATAAATAATAAAATGTATATTTTATACCCGAGACATTGTCTCCTGATTATGTAATCATCTATATCGTATCTATATGTACCACTATTTCTAATAAGAATCATTGATGTCACAAATGTTAATGTAACATAACGCATCGATACATCAAGATAATAACGGGTATCATAAGTTATCAATATTTAGGATTACTCACCTTGCATAGGCCGCGTGGCAGCGCTGCGTGACATTGTTTGCGTTTAGTTTTAGGCTGTACTTTTGAGTTAGGCGTTTGTGGACGGAGTCTGTCGATATATTCGTCGACGCGGAAAATGACAGCCGTTAAATGGAGCGATCTTCCGGTGCGACGCTGGTCAGATATTATAAAGTAGGCATCAAACGCGCGTTGACGCGATGTAAAAACGCGATGCGTAAAAAATTCTCCCTCTGCTTGGTGAACGATTGACGTTGTCGTGTTCAAATGCCACGTGGGACTGTCCACGGATAGGATCGTCTCACTGCCAGCAGCGATAGACGATTCTGGAGCACAACATCCCGTTTTCAGAACGTCGAAAAAACGATGCGAAATCGATAATTCTTCCACCACAGGATGCAAAAAATGAAGGGAATCGAGGCACGTAGGTGAAGACGACAGTGATGTTCTTGATGGTTTTCTCGACGCACAACAATTACCATCAAAGACAAGCAATGAAAGATACTTTCTGCTAGATATTCGCCAGCGTTGACGGTGACATAAGGTATGATGCGGTGATATCACGATCACGCTCAAGTCGGATATTCCGCGGCGAGATAGTGACGACAGGATATCCGGTGTGGGGGGTATGAATGATTCTTTGGGGGTGGCGTCCATGTGGGGTAGATAGTCACCTCCGGCCTTCTCTCCCGCCTGCAAACCACCTCTTTCTCCTCCAGGATCCCCTCCTCGTCCTCGAGGTGCCCCAGCTTTCGGTGTCTGCGGACACCACCCTCGCACGCCGCCAAATCTTACCGATCAGCTCCCACGTTATTAGGTCTCGTGGATGCAGGCTGTAACAAGGAGAGACCGCAATTTATTAATTCTTTTATTGTTCATTCAATAAAAAACCATCAATAAATTCTTTCGATTTTTCTTAAATATTAGTCTCGCTTTACGATTTATTTCTAAAATAAATATATACATATATTATATCCGAGGAATGTGTTTCTAAGGAATCTTTTAGTTTATTAATTTTGTCAACATTATATTGTAATTTTTTTTTCAATATACTTCCTTTTTAACTGAACTACTTATCCCACTGCGAAATTATTTTTCTCATTATATGTCTATTGTTCGAACCATCAACATCTCTGTGAGAGAGTATCGTTTTATTATTAAAATCGAACAATTTAGTAATAATAGTGTTACACATTGCACAATTCTTTGACTTCATCAAAATATCTAATTTGATGACAAAAAATTCGACAAGTAGATATCTATCTAATAGTTTTGACCTATTAACCCATGTTATTCTTTTTTATGCAGTTTTTTTTATAATTTGGTATTGTGTAAAAAAAATTAAAATTTCAAAGCAAATGAGAGTAAGGCGCAGTAATTGGTGCGCAGATTCAATCATAAAACAAAATTATGTCAAATTCTTACATAGATGTATTAAAAATTAGACACAAAAATATATATTCAAATTGTGTTAAAATTCGAATGTTTCAGTCAAACATTTGGGGGCCATCATCAACGAAATACCAGAAATTAAATATGAAGATTTCCTTGCACATCACCGAGTAATCATTCAAATGCAAATTCCTTCTAAAATCTAAAATTCTTCACATTTAAAATCTACAACTACTTTGTTATCCATCGAACTTTTCTTGCATTCTTACCTGCAGGTGGTTAACTCTAATTTGAATAATTAGTTTCAATTAATAACATCTAATTCCTATTAGGATTTGTAATTTTACAATTCATGATTGGCATGGAACCAATTTGAAGGAATTTGCATCTGAGTGATCACTCGATCTGTTATCAAGGAAATCTTCATGTTTAATTTCTGGTATTTCGCTGATGACCCCAAATATTTGGCTGAAACGTCCGAATTTTAACACAATTTGAATATATATTTTGTGTCTAATTTTTAATACATCTATGTAAGAATTTGACATAATTTTGTTTTATGATTGAATCTGCGCACCAATTATTGCGCCTTATTCTCATTGTCTTGAAATTTTAATTTTTTTTTAAAGTTTTTTTTGAGAGTTATTACTAAATTTGCTATTTTGGTATTCATTGTACTGATGAGGACCTGAACCGAGGATTGAAACGTATACGTGTATTTACTTGCTTAATAAATGGCGTTGTAATTTACACTTGAACACTCTATGTTGACTCATATCTTCAGCATTACTTATCGTTTTAGATTTAATCATTTGAATATATTTTGTTTATTAATTTTTATTTTTCTTAGATTATCTTCAATACTATCCTTTTAAAGGATGCTATTTATCCATCAATTTATAATTTGCGTGACTCTCAGAAATTTGGAAAATCCCTTATATATACCATATACAGAACTCGCGTACCGTCAGTTACCAACGTATTCTCCGTGAAATTCTAAGATGAAAAGTTCTCTACTAAAAAGCAATCCGACGAATAAAATTTGAATGTGAGATATTGAAGTTGACGAATGGGCGCGCGTGGAATTCGCGCGGTCAGGATCGGTACAACCGAGATTGGCGAGGCACTTGCATAGTGTCAAAGCATGTTTCTCATTACTCTTTGCATTTAATTGTATATAAACTTTAATGTATATAAAATCTATGCAATATAATAAAATATAATAGGCAAATATGCCGATGAAGAGAGCCCGTCTCGATGACCTTGATAATGACCATGTTAGAGATCTTGATTCTGAGTAACCTTTAACAGAATTTAGCCAACACTTGTTATTAAGAATGTTATTAACAAAAAAGTTTAAAAAATGACGTCTTATTTCTGTTATTAAAATTAATAATATTAAATAATTAACATTGTTAATTTAATATTGTTAATTAAATAATTAACAATATTAAAAATTATCTTATACCCTCCCCTGTAAAACTCGCTATGCGTGGACAATCCAAATATGTAATATTGTAAAGCAAAAAATTTTTGTTTTATATAGTAGACAACAGAAATCTTATATTATAACCAAAATAAAAAGCTGTAACAATTATTTTTCTTTAAGCAATTCTGGTTACGAATAATTATAAATATTAAAATTATTTTCAGTTGTGAATATTATACATTATTGTTGTCGAAAATTGTTTGAATTACTAATCATTATCGACCAGAATTTTATTTTGATTATCCAAGATCTTTAAACTACAGACCTAGGTCCGCAAGCAATAACGAACATGTTTTCTGATTATTGGCCTATTTTAATTTAATTTTATCATCAATTTTATTATCACAAATGTAAATTTATTAGATGATGAAAGATATTATTTGAAAAAAGATTGAAATAAAAGATACTATATTTTAATTTGGAATTACGTAAACCGTTCAAAAAGTTTTGAGTCTCAACATGAACATTACTCAAAATCATTCTGGTACTACAATCGTATATGCTCTGAAAGATACCTGTGAAAATTTTGGACAATGCCTAGTTGTTGTTTGACAGTTATTTATGCTAGTCAATATCAGTATTTTTACGAAAATGAAAAAAAAAACAAATATCGCGACATGATTAAGTTCTTGCATTTGATTAGGCAATATGCTTGTGCAAATTAAAGCCAAGTTGAACGATATTTACGAGTTACGGGAATTCTATCCCATAATTTGTCATCGTGAAAAAATGGGTACTAATTGAATTTAAACATGTCATATCAGCTTGACTGATGATGAGACGGTTAATAACTGCACCACATCCAATAATATTGAAAAAGTTCATCAAATACTGGTGAATTAAGGATAGAAAGATAACAGAGGCTGTAGGCATATTGAAAAAATGTGTATATTATATATTGATTAAAGAATTAGGCATGTGTAAGCTAACTGCGCGTTAGATATGCGCTTGCTCGCTATGGACTAAAAACGCATTCGAACGGAACATTGGATCAACTATTTCACTCCTGAAACGAAAGAGCAATCAAAATTGCGAAGAGTGAACCTACTCCGAAGAAGGCGGTTTTGGCTAGGAAGATGATAGCGACTGTTTTTTTTTTTTTTGGGACAGTCATGGAATTGTGTTCATCGACTATCTTAAAACAATAACATTGTTCCACTGGGAAGTTTCATCATAACAGGAGTGTATTACGCATCATTAATTGATAAGCTGAAAACAGAAATTGCGAAAAAAATAGAACAAAACATTTGAAGAAAAAGAAAGTACTGTTTCAACAAGACAACGCATCGGCTCACATTTCATGACGGTCATCATTGCAAAAATTCACGAATTGCAATTCGAATTGAGTGATCATCCATCACATTCATCAGATCTGATCTCCAGCGATTTTTTTCTGTTTTTTAGGTTCAAAGTTTGGCTCAGAGGATAGAGACCGAATGAGCAAGTCATCGCATTCATAGAAGCTTATGTAGAGCAAGACGCCAACTATTATTTGAAAGAGTTAAAGGGAGAGCAGCATCGCTGAAGTGTATCGATATAAAATAAGACTATGTTGGAAAATAAAATTGAATTTGACTGAAAAAATACTTACGTCTGTTAGGCTCAAAACTTTTCAAACGATCCCTGCATAAGTTTTAATGTACTTTTAATCAGGGCTATCAAACTCTCATGTAATAAATTATTTGATCAAAAATTTCCACGCCCTCTGAGATATGTGCTCCGCTATATTGAAAATTAATTTTCCATTTTTTGGGGCACACATCGTGGAATCAGTGAAATTTTTGGTTAAAAAATTTACATGATGTTTGATAGCTCTGTTTTTAATATGTAATAAATATATATTGTGACCGTACTCGCGAATGATGGCACATCTTCGCAGCGTTTCACTATAAGCGTTAATAATAAACTAGTATTACTTCAATACTCGGAAAATCGATACATATACACCGAATCATCGCAGAATTTCTCTAACTCAAGTTGAGCGCCAGGTACGAGTACGGTCACTCTTTCATTGAATTTCGGCAATAATTCTCGACACTTTTCAATTGCGACGGACAATAGCCGACTGCTCTGACTGCTCAACCTCGAAATGAGCAGAGATGGTAAGTTGTTCAGATTGAAAATAAATCGGAAAGTGTCTCGCGCGCGCGCGAGAGAGAGAGAGAGAAAATATGAGAATTACACATTAATTAATAATAAAAGAATAATAATCGTATATTTGACGTATATTTTATCGTAGCTATACAATAAACGAAGGATTACATTGAATATTCTACACCCGATAAACAAAACAGTTAATCGTACTTCTGATGTAATATGAGCTCACTAGAATCGGAAACCATTGAGTCGCGTAACACAAAATAATATTAATAACGCGCATACTATTGGTACGAGAATCATTACAAATTCGCCAATTGAACAAATATTAGTACTACCAAGACCTAGTATAAATGGCTTTTCAGATTTTATATGAAATTATCCGGTGAGCCGAGTGACCCCGTTGACGCAGAGGGAAGAAAGTCGCGAAACTGCTGCGTATCATAAAAGATGGCGATCTAACGTACAATTACACGAAACACGGCGACCAGGGTTGTGGCAAGAGAGCGGCGAGCATTATGCGAAAATGCAATATGATAATCGGGGCGATTTGAGTGATCCGAGTGACTGCACGCGGCATCCAAATGATTTCTTACTCACAGTAGACCCTTCTACGTGCTACAACCTTTCCGACTCGAATCAAGCATGTGTGATTCACCTGATTTCGCAATGTTAGGGATTGGCGGCGTTACAAGTTTTTAACGCTTGTTTCACCGATAGATATTCGATCCCTTCGAAAGTCGCTTGGCAGCTTATCTTTCTCCGTCTTGCTCTCGCTTCTTGAATGCTGGATTCTGCGTTCTTATTCTCAATATCGATCTGCTCTGGTTCGTGCCACAACACAAGTGATTTCGGCAAGTCTGGCAGGGGACATACAGGCTGCGAGGTCTCTCGTGATCAAGCCATTCGCGTCTGATTGGCCGATAACGAATTGCGTGGGCCCACGGAATTCAAATTTCCACAAAACAGCCTTCTTTCGGTTAAATCTTCTCGTTTTTCTTATGAAGTGAATTCTGCCTTACGCAAGTCTTCCTTATAGAGCCTTGGGCCATCGTAGTTTTTTTGATAGACGATTTCAGCTCGTTGTTCCACTGGAAAATTTCATCCTTCTTGAAAGCACACATCTAGTGCAGTCTCTTCATGTAAGGCTCTCATCTTGGAGCTTCAGCATTTTAAAACTCTTCCTGCAAAATAGGATCGGCACTAAAAGAACGTAAACAACAGAAAGAATAAACAGAAAGAATAAAAAACTGAAAAATATGGCATGCGTATTCCGCCACTGAGAATATCCCACTGATGTGAATCTGGCGCAACTTTATCAAAAATAAAAATTAATACCATAGCGAGTTTGTACTTCGCTTGTATCTGTTCGTACCGATTATTATTTCGTTTATACCTTAAACAGTTAGACAAAAAGTGAAAAATAAAAATGGCTAGCGCGCAAGCGCCTTTTTAAGATTTTTTAATTTCATTTATGACATTTGAAAGAGAATTGTTTGTACCCGTTTGTATCTCTTTTATTTTCGTTTGTACCTCAAAGGGCTCGGAGATACAGCATTTTTCAAAATTTCGGAAATATAGTACACCAGAAATAAGTCGGCCATTTTTAAAAATATCGAGATATGACCAACGGCATTCAAAAGAGAATCGTTTGTAATCGTTTGTATCCGTTTGTATCTCTCATTTTCGTTTGTACCTCAAAGAACTCGAAGGTACTTTTCAATTTTTGCACAACTTTTATATAGCGAATTTAGCCAATTTTCAAGATATCGAAATGGGATCAACGGCATTCGAAAGCGAATCGTTATAGATACAAACGATTCTCTTTTCCATTTCTTGAAAATTAGCTAAATTCGCTATGTAAAGATTGTGCAAAAATTGAAAAGCGCTGTATCTCTGAATCCTTTGAGATACAAACGAAAATAAGAGAGTTACAAAATAGATACAAACGATTCTTTCAAACGATTCTTTCAAATGATTCTTTCAATCGCGTTAGTCTCATTTTAATTAAAAAATCTTAAGGTTGCGCGGTGGCCATTTTTTATTTTTCACTTTTTGTTTAACTGTTTGAAGTACAAACGAAATATATGATCGGTACAAATAAGTATAAAACGAAATACAAAACTAAAGTATTAATTTTTTTTTTTGAAAGTTGAGCGCCAGGTTCACATTGGTGAATATCCCGGAGCCTCTTCGGTGATGGTCTTCTTTGACGATTCTCTTTTCATTTGGTCATCGAGTGAAATAGTCATATATCCATAACATAGTCACTGATCGTTGCGCTGGTTATCGCTAATCAAAAATTCTCGCAAAAGATATCAAAAATGAAATAAGTTAAAACACATGAAACTTAGCGCTTGCACGCAAATTCGCTCGTCCCTCTCAAGCTGAGAAGGACCCATTCGATTTCTGAGAAACAGTGATGGATAACGTTACATAACAATACAATAATTAATTATGATTTAGTTTAACAAACATAAATTTTTGTAAATTTTCGGGAGATAAATTATACCTTTTATTAATCATTAGTTTTAAAACTGAAAAAGCTTTTTCCAACATCAGTAATGATTATTCGTAATCAAAACGATTTTCGACATCAATAATGATTATTCGCAATCAAAAATAATTTTAATTATTTATAATGGTTATTCATAACCAGAATAATTGATAATATTACATAAAAATTGATATTTTATGAAAATTATATATATTTTTCGAACAATTTCTTTAAAATTCATTGATGATTGTGTTCTCTGTGAATAAATATCAACTTTTAATCAATGATCATGAACTTTAATCAACTTTAATCAATGATTTTTTTTTAGATCAAATTTTTAAGATAATTGTTATTTTTGATAAAAGAAATATTATTTTTCAAACTTTTTATTAATAAGGTAAATAATGCCGATATAAGCCAACACAAGATGTTCGAGTGTAAATTACGAATGATTTATTAAGCAAGTAAATTACGTTTCAATCCTCGGTTTGAGTCTTCATCAATATAATTAATAACGCAAAACAAATTATTTTGAGAAAATCAATAAAGAAAGAATGCTCTGATATATGAGTTAATGATCAATACTTGTCAGAACTTGGTCATCAAATTGTTCGATTTACTACATAAAAATTAATAATTTTTATTATTATATCTAAGAAACGCAATTAGAGAGAGGTATATGTAAAATAATGTCACTTACATAAAGTTGTGCGAACCATGAGTAACCATATTATTATTAAATTATCCGATTTACTATTTAAAAAAATTATAATGTAAGAAAATTGATCAATGTTAACATTTTTTTAAAAACATTTTTAACAAATTAATTTAAATTTAGGGGAGAGTGGACAAAAAAACATGTTTAGAAAGAGTCATTTCGTATTTCAGTCAATTGAATATTGCCAAAAATTTAAAAATATTTTCATTTTACAATAATACTAAAACGTTGTTCATGAACATTTGACATCATCAAAATGACATTGCCTTAATGAAAAACACAAAATTATCGTTACAAAAAATACATTTCTTGAGATAAATTTCCAAGCCTTTTTTTTATTAATGTATGATTAGCTTTTAGAAAAAGTATTTTCTTATCAAACTATATACATTAACGTAATTAAGAATGTAATTACAAATTCTTTATTTATTTTGTTTATCAAATATTCTGTAATTAGATTTTTTATACATAATGTTATGAAAGAGCCGATATTGACAGCTATGAAAAAGCCAGTTCTATTATTGCTTCGCCTGGTTCCTTCATTGCATACCCAGAGATGTACTTTTCAGTTCTTTTCAATTGATTTACTACTTTTTTAATACAATTTTAATATGTCAGTCCCTGGTGAAAATTTTTTTCAGAATTTTTCATATAATTTTGCAGAATTTCTATATAATTTTTCAGAATTTCTCAGAATTTCTTCTAATTTTATAATTTTTTCACATTTTTTATACGAATTGAAACATTTCTCAAAAAATCTAATTTTTTCTCAGAATTTTTCATATATGTTAATTATAAAATATCGTAAGATTTTTTTAAAATTTTTTATAAATATAATTTCTGATGAAATGTTATAAAATCTAAAAAATTCAAAAATACTTTTTAAAAATTATGAGAAATTTCAGAATATTTCAAAATTTACTTGTATGAAAAATTCTGAGAAAAGATGTAAATTTTCCGAATATCTCTGAGTATTTCTGAAAAATGTTCCAATTCGTATAAAAATAATAGGAAAAATTTTCACTAGGAGTACTTTTTTGAAATACATCATACTGGGGATCAGTCTATTTTCGTTCGCTCAATGTTAATACATCGTCGCGTAGCATCAATATATGATTCTGTCAGCATACCTCTGTATAAGATTGTCTTCAGATGCAGACTCCTTCTTTAAGAAGCATTCCTGTGCATATTATAGGTAAATAGATTTTCATGTATTTCTGTTTTATAAACATTCTGGTTCGTAGGTTATGTTGCTGCTAGGTTAAATTATACTGAAGCATTTTATCGATTCACCTTTCATTCTTTTTAATCATCTATCATGTTTAATAGATTATTCTGTAAATGAAGACTGGTATCAGTCTATCAAATTATATTCTGACTGTGGATGTATACTTCATGTGGCAATAAGGGAAATTTTCATTTCTTTTGCAATAAATGTTTTTAATTAGAAATATTATATTTTCTATTTTTCACAAATTTATTAATTTTCTAAAAAAATAATATTTGTTAAAGGATGACATTTTGATTTTATTTGTATTAAAGCTTATATATTTAGTACTTGGCTCTTTTAAAACAGGCTTGTAATAAACATGTTTGTAATAAACAGGCAGTAATGGCTTTTTTAAAACCACGTTATTTTGAAAGAGCTGAATTTCTTGTTTATGAAAAATGGTGATTAAATCTCTGTTAATGATTAAATATTATTTTTCTGTTAAATGGATTATAGATAAATGAGTACACTTAATTAAGAAAACGATTATATTTGTTTAATACCAGATTAATTTTTGTTTCATATTTTGAAAAAAAACGACTCTTTCATGCTCATTCTTCGCATAACAAAAAGGAACGAGACTTCTACGGAGATGCTGATGGTTCGAGCAATAAACACACAATGAATTGCAAAACAAATCGCACAGAATATCAAAAAACAAAACAATAAAAAGGAAGCATTACGTCATTATAAATAAATATATAATGGATCTAATGATAACGCGTCATTTTGTAAATTCAAACCTCGTTTCTGTTTCTTTATGTGAATCATCTCTGATAACAATTTTTTATTTAAAATTTTTTCTTCTAATCTTTTAACATTGTTCCAATCAAAATCGGAATAATTCAATTCTATGCTCTATGATAATCGAAGATTGAGTCGTGTTCTTGTTAATATGATTTCTGGGTTTAGAATTTTTAAACATCTGTCCGTTTGGCCGACGTATAATATGTCACAATAGTTACAATTGATTTTATAAACCACGTTGGAATGAAATAATGCTGGCAGAGAGTATTTTCTGTATCTTAATAAAATTATTTAACTTATTAATATCTCTGTATGCCATGTGTCCTAGAGGAACATTGTTAATAAAATTCTTAATTTCGTCAGATATATAGGGAATGAAAGACACTGTGAAAAACTATTGTTTCTTGTTCACTTCCAAAATCTGTTCACTGTGCCCTTGACATTCAAATACTATGTGGTTTAATTGATCAAACTTTTTATAGAGTCTCTCCTTAATCGTTGAAAAGATTAAACTCAAAGAATAACCGTTATTTAATAGAATCTTAATGATATTATCAAAATTATTACAGTAAAAACTAGGATGTGATAGTAATAATATCCTATCAATTAGATTGATTATTGTGCCTATCTTTTGTGAAAAGAGCCAAGAAAAATAAAAAATCGGCCCGAAAAAGTAGGTTTACGATATCAATCAAAAATGACAAAATTTCCCTTCTTAATCAAGCAAACATCCAAAAAAATTAGGTGTTGCCCCCAAATTCCCTAGTGAATCTTAATCCTGAATGATAAGAGTATTAAGTAAAATTTAAAAGTATTAAGTAAAATTTAAAATTTCTTCAATATTAAGAGTATCAATAACCAAAATGACATCCACGTATCTTCCATAAAAAAAGGAGTCATTGAAAGTCTTTTTAAGGAACACGACTCTAAGTCTTGCATAACTATGTCAAAAACTGTGAGAGATAACGGTGAACTCATAAGTACTCCAAAAATCTGCCTATAAAATTGTTTATTGAACACAAAGAACGTAGAATTAATTGTAGTACTTTAAAAAATTGCGTTTTTGGAATGTCAGTATTTTTTCCAATAAGGCTTCTCCTTCTTGAAATACCTTCTAAAACTAAGTCGATTGATACATTATTAAACAGCGAGACTATATCCAAAGATGAAAAGTATAGTATCATCAAAAATAGTCAATTTAGAAATGTTTTTAGTCAGATGATAACTATTGTCAATAGCGCTTTCAATATAAATTGCAGTATAAACTTTTATGAATAATTTTATGCAAAAACGAAGTTAAATTGTGAATAGGCTGCCAATCGACGAAACAATTTTTGTTAATAACATTTTAACGAATAACGAGTGACGGTTAAAACCTGTTGAAGGTCTCTTAGAATATTCATCATTTTGATAACATATGTCAAAATTAAGGTCATCGAAGCGAGCTCTCTCCATATTTACCAAAATACATGTATGTATATATTTATTTATATTGGGTTAGGAAAAGTTCTTTTATAAGTTAATAAAGATTTTTTTTTAGCAACCCATATCTTTTATTTTAAAAAAATTGGCAATTACATCACTTGATAGAGCAATATTTCAGCTTTAAGAATCTGTATTTTTAATTGCGATATGATGATTTTTAATGGAATTATGAGCAATAAAGTCAAAATATTCTTTTTTACTTAATCCACGAGTAACTCAGGAAGAAAATCGTAGAAACATTAAAAAAAAAAAACAATTTTGTAGGGAAAGCTTAAGGCTTTCACGATAGTCGAAAATTTACTCAAATTTGGGCCTACAAAAAGAAAATTTTCATTTTTTTCAGCTCGTAGTATTCTATATGTAAAAACGAAACTCATATAAATTAAAAAAATATGATAACCATTTGAAAGTAGAGATTTTAAACTTTAAAACTCTTTTCTTAAATTTAAATTTTGATCATTTTTAATGAAGATATTGATAAGAAAAGACCTTTTAACTTGTAAAAAGACTTTTTCCCTAATCCAATATATAAATTTATTTTTCTATGATGACGCATATTTGAACATATTGTATTACTATAAAGAATTGTTATGTTCAATAAAAAGGAAGATGGATCAAATATACTTGATAGTAAAATAAGAGAAAATGCAATGAAAGTCCTAATAAAAATTTCTGGACTATCGATGAAGTATCTGTTCAAATAAAGGAATTATTCAATAATTTGATATAGCATCAACATGCTAATGTTCATTCTAAAAGGACAATAATATAGCCATGTGATAATATAGCATGGCCAAATGTATACTGCCAGATGATGTATTTGACAAACGTGACTGCAAACTTGCGAATAATCATCAAACATTATAGTATTATGACAAAGCGGTGCGGCTATAAATATCGCAACACAAATTATATATAGTAAGTAAATATTATCAAATTTAAATTAAAAGAATTAAATCGATTTTCATTTGTACAATAATCAAGATAAATTTATCTTGAAATTGTTACTTATACAATATTAATATTTTACAACTAATATTAACAATAATTCACATACCTATTTAAGGTGGTTTTTTAGTAAATCGAATTACCATAGAAATGTCTAATTTTTTTGTATAATGAAGTTAAAGTATCGAAATTGACGTGTGCAAAATTCTACGGTAGATTTATGATAAAATAAGAGAGAAAAAAGATATTGAAAATGTAATCTTTCATGTATAATTTAGTGACAGATAAGTTCGCTTCTTTGACTAACTGCTCATAAATCTTATCATAGATTTTTTTCAGAAAAACGATTATAATAGTTTAAAAAATTATTTTAATGGTCACAAAAAAATTGACAACCATTCTGAAAAGATATTTACATGCATAAATTTGCATATAAAGATCGTAGCTGAATAAGGGGAATAAAAATCCTCACCTCAAGAATCTGATTTTTTAATTCTAATACGATGATTTTTAATGGAGTTATGATAATCAAAGTTAGAATGCTCCTTTTTACTTAACTCTTTTAACTCTCAAATAACTCAAGAACAAAAAAGTAGAAACATTTTTAAAAAATGATAACTTTGTAAAAAAAATCAATTTTCATGGTATATTTTCGCAAATTTTTTTTGGCATATAACAGATTCACAAAATGAGAAGAAAAAATTTCTCTTTTTTCAGTTCGTAGTTTTCTTATATATAAAAATTACAAAATATAAATTCAAAAAATATAGTAATCATTTGAAAGTAAAGATTTTAACAATAAACAAAAATAAATAGCTAAAATTTCAAAACAATATTATAAAGGGCAATATCTAACTAAGATGTTGGCAGCGAACAATAACCAATTTATTAAAAGTACAAGGAACAATAAAGACACATAATTTCCAGATTCTGCGTCAAAGATAAAAAACAAGATTATAATAGTTGTAGATATCGTTAACAAATGTCACATCTAACTATTACAATCTTGTTTTTTGATGAATCTGGGTTTCTGATTATATTCTCGACACAGAATCTGGAAATTATGTGTTCGAGCATCTAGCCATTCTTATTTAAAATAATGGACACATTAAAAATAATCTCCTAAAGGACAAATTTATAGAATCCGTACATAATGAGCGTTTTTTCATGTAATTTTTATTTACATGACAAGATTCGATTATCACAAATTAACTAAATTGTCAAATTAAATTGTAAAATTAATTTGTGTTAAATTAATTTGTAATAATAGTTTATATACTGACAAGATTCAAATTTCATGATTTAAATTATTAGTAGAATGAACAGCAATAACATATTGTTGTAAACTATACTAATTATTGTATTTATACTGAAGATAGTCTAATTAAGATCAAAACGTCTATATTTTATTCTTTGTATTTTTAATAAATTGATTATTGTTCGTTGCTAACATCTTGCATAGTAGTGTATATGCTCTTTATAATATTGTTTAGAGATTTTAAGTTTTAAAATCTTTTTTATTTTAATTTAAATTTTGATAATTTTTTATGAAGATATTGTATATATAATTTTGAGCTAAGGAGGACAAAATATCGCAGAACTTTTCTTTCAACCCAATAAAAACGTTACAAATTTAGAACTAAGGATGAGCAATTCACACTCGATTATTTTGATATTATTAATTTTTCTGAAAAAAATCGATTATCTGTACGATGTTTTTCCAACTCGATAATTCTCTAAATGATAGTTTTTTTACTTCGATATAAGAGAAATTAGAATTGTTACTAAACTGGGGAAATATAAAACGAGGGAAAGAGTATGTACATACACTACGTTATTACGTATTACGTTAGTACGTTACGTATACTGGCGGTGTTCCAAAATTCACTCATTCATTGCCACGCTGAAAATCTACAGTTTAGGTACATTAGACTGCTTTCACGACTACTTGCAGCGTAACTTGCGTCAGTTAATGAAATAAATAATAATCGTATTAAATTGTATCAGTTGTTACATGTTATTCTAGTTGAGATTTGATTGGCTAATGCAAGTTACGCTTACACAAATTACGCTTGTAAAAGTAGCCTTACATGTACTATACATGTTCAGCACTGACAGTAAATTTTAGAACATAGCTATCATAGTATTTCCCTAATTTTTCGTTTGCGATACTTTTCAAGAATAGATAGTCTCACATCACACAGCGCGAAAACTGGGTCTCTATTCTAGAGAGTCTCACAGGGAGAGAGTGGCAAATTGCATCATGTGACCCGATCTTTCTGATTGGACCTGGACATCAAAGCTCTAGGCATGGAAGAGATTGAAGAAAACTGGTCACGTGACCTCCGCCCTGATTGGACGCGGGCATTCACGTGATGCAATTTGCCACTCTCTTCCTTTAAGACTCTCTAGAATAGAGGCCCAGTTTTCGGCGTTATTTTGGTTTTCACGATGATGCGATGTCGTGTAGTTCTACATTAATAACTACTTTCATGCCTAAGAATGTTGGGATGGTCTCAAATCAACAGCTGTATTTCAAAATTGACTGCCAGTATTAAAAATCTATTGTGCATGTAACGTAAATTGTAGCATTTTCAATGCTGCCAGTAAATTTGGAACATAGCCAACGTTTTAACATTTTTCATGGGAAGAAGAATGTCTCAACGTATTTTAAATAGAAAAAAAGACTTACGAAGCTTACGAATTACCTTTTTTTAATAAGGAGAGAAGAAGAAATATTCATTCATATAAGCATAAAAATTAGCAAAAAATTAGATATAACGCATATTTTATTATATTAAAAAGCACACAAAAAAGCAATTAATAAAATTAAAATGGGTAATTGTGATCTGAAGAATTGTGTCCTGTTCACTGATTTAATAAAATATATAATGTATATCGAATGTACGTATAATGTTAATAAAGGGCCAATGCTGTATTAGAATTAAGATCTAACCTAATCTAACTTAATTTAATAACTTAAATAAGACTAAAAATAAGTTGAAATAATTTTTAAATTATATAATATATATATACAAATTTAACATTTTGGGAAAAGATGAGTGAAAGGAGTAAAAAAACAGAAAAGAATATAGTATGGAATTATTTTATAAAAAAAAATTATCTGGTATTTGTAATCTGTGCTATAAATCTATAAAGCATGCAAGCAATACAATAAACTTAATGCAACATTTACAAGAAAACATATGCTATAATTAATGTCTGAGCATCAAAAAGTAATTGAACAAAATGTTGAACAAAATGTTGAAAAGAATATTGAAAAAAATGTGGAAGATTCTGTAATAACTAAAAAGAATACAAATGTTCAAACAATAGAATTAAGTGAAATAGAAGAAAATGAAGATATTGATGATCCTATTTCCACACCTAAAGTAATGCATGTTTCAAAATTTTTTATATATATAAGCAGTGTAATGGTGCTTTTCAATAAGATACGTGGGGTCCACAATAGAAGTCGTAATGGTGATAGGGTTTTAAATTGAAAAAAATTGACCATAGTTGATTATTCTTCTCGTATTCGACTGTGTTAGTTAATTTTCTATGGTTTAAGACCTTACGATCGCTACAACTTTTATTGTAGACCTTGTGTAACATAGTGATCATTCATCTGTTTAATTTAATAAATTGACAAAGAAGGACATAATGATTCATTGTGTATTATGATTAAGTTTCCACCGAGAGTTAGAGTTGAGTCAGAGTACAAGAACCAACCACAGTTGAGCATTCCTCTGTCATTTAATTGTAACAGGGGAATACTCGACTGTGATTGGTCAGTTTTTGTACTCTGATCCAATTCTAATCCTTGATAGAACTTTAGTCATTGTATCATCTCTTGCTGGAAAAAATATAGATAGAGAAAATATCTAATTAAAAAGGAAAGAGATTTATTATATAGTAATACAACTTATTTTTAATTTATATTTTTAATTAACTATTAAAATATATTTAATTTTATATATTTATTATTAATTTATTATTAATATTTAACAGTTATATATAAAACACTAAATTAAATATATTCCAATTAAAAACAATGACAATAAATCTAATTTATATATAATCTATATATAATAATTAGAAATTCTTTTTTACAGGTACAAAAGAAATATAATCAAATTGATGTTAGTTTTCAGCGCATCACCTCTCTTAAAGGTAAATTAATTTTTTATAAAAAAAGATATGTGAAATATATATTTACTGTTAAATAGATAGTAATCTTGTTTATTTTTGGTTAGAAGGAGGTATGATTGGTATGTATTATAATAAACACAATAGCATATATGATTGCAAAAGATAATCTTCCCTTATCAATAGTAGAGAATCAAGGCAAGTAATGAAGACAGTTGCCCGCTTATACACACTTCCAAGTAGGAAAAGTATTATAAAATTATTAGACGTAAAATACGAAAAAGTAAGTTTATTAATAATATAAAGGATGTTTCGTCATTTACAATAACGTGTGATATCTGGATATTTCTAATAATAGTTATTTAGGAACTATACATTATTTAAGTATACATTATTTAAACTATACATTATTTAAAAACGGAAACATTACTTACTAAAGGTATCATAAGTGTAATCCCGTTAGAAAAAAAAAACATATTTCTGAGTACATTAAGAATAAATTACTTCCAGTTCTTGAAGATTTTAAATTTGATCTGTTTAAAAGCAATTGTTACCGACAGTGCTTCAAATATGATTAATGGAATAAATTTGAATAAACAGAAATTCCTAATAATAAGAAACATATTCCATGGCACATGTATTGGCACATGTGGTCCTTGATGATATTGAAAAAATATTTTTAATACAAGAAATTATAAATAAAGTTAAAACTATTACTGTGTTACTACAATCAGAAGAAGGGTAATACTTTCGAGTGAATTAAGACGTTTACAAAAGCGTGATGGAAAATCAGATGGTATTTTAAAATTTAAACAAGATGAACTCATTGGAATTCTATATTTTATATAACGGAAAGATTTTTATAATTAAAAGAATATAATTAGTTCTGTCAAAATATCCAGTATCTCCACATATGATTACACATGAAGAGTTTAATATATTAAATGATATTGTAAATCTTTTATGATTAGCCGAATTAGTCACTAACGAAATCGGAGATAATTTGTATTCTATATGCAGCATAATTATCCTCATAATACGATAAACGCAATAAATGATTATTCTATAACGAATAAAAGTTGCACTTTCAAAATAATATTTTGTCAGAAATTGAAAAACGATTTCATAACATTGAAAACTATGAAATATTAACAATTGCTTAGATCTCAGATTTAAAAAACTACATTTCCAAGATTCACTAGCTGTAGCTTCGGTAATTACAACTAAACTTAATGCTTTAATGCAAAAAGAAATACAGTTAGAAATTCTAATATTATGTCAGAATCAGTTACGAAATCTAACATTTTGTGGAAGCTTCATGATAATATGGTATACAACTCTGATGTAACTTATGACCTGGTGGAATAAACGTTGAATTACGACAATATTTCATCAGTCCATAATTTCACAAAACCGTCATTAAAAGAATGGTAAAATTTAAAACATGCTTATGCTACATTATTTAACATAGCAAAGAAATATTTAGATAATTGTCGCGACCTCTGTACCTTCTGAACGTCTATTTTCCAAAGTTATTAAATCACAATTAAGAAATCGATTAACAGCATCTAGACTTAATACTTTACTTTTTCTCGGATCTTTAACTCTTGAAGATAGGGGTGATCTTGCTTAATACCAATTGTTTCAGTGGTTGAAAAAACTTATATATAATAAGTTATATATAAAAAATAAATACAAGTTATATATAATGTATGTATTTACTTTTTCTTGTAAGTTACATATTTTTATGTACATATAAAGCGCAGATGCCTTCAAAGTATTATTGAGTACCGCAAGTGTATAAGAAAAGTATGTTGTTTCTTATGTCAGCTAATTTTATTTCTTAATATGAGAAATTCAAATATACATTACATATATATATATATATATACACATATATATATAAAAATTATATATATATATATATATATATATATATATATATATATATATATATAGGATATGTAAATATGAAACCGGAATTTTTTAATAGAAAATATACGTTTATTGCATGAAAATGATAAAAAATATTTTATTCGAAGTATTGCTCGGTAGCTATACATTTTTTCTTGTTTGACAGTTTGGATGCCACATCAAAAAAATTGTTGCTCTTTTGAGCCAAATCAGTCATCTAGCCATTTTCGTATATCTTCGTAAGAAGTGAAGCGCTGCTAAGCAAGTGCGTGTTCCATCGATGCAAATAAGTGGTAATCGGACGGACCCAAGTCTGGTGAGTAAGCCGCATGCGAAAATATTTCCCAACCAAGTGTTTCAATCGTTTCCTTGACCAGTTTTGCTGTGTGTGATGGTGCATTATCATGAAGAAATCACAACACTTTGTGTTGCCTTTTTTGATATTCCGGTCGCTTTCACACAAAGCTTGATCATTTGTTGTAGCGTTCAGTATTAACGGTTTCGCCAGGTTTTAGCAGTAATAGATCACACCTTTCTGATCCCACCAAACACAGAGCATTGTCTTCCGTCCATAGGATCTTTCCATGATCTTTTACGCTTAGGATTCTCAAAATATACCACTTTTCATCATCAGTCACAATTCAATGAAGAAATGACTTTCTTTTGTACCTGATGAGCAGTATTTCGCAAGTGGTTTTTTGGTTTTCTTGCTATCTTTCATTCAGTTCATGTGAAACCCATTTTCCCATCTTCTGAATCTTTCCCATGGATTTCAAACATATGGAGACGGCTTCTCATGTCACATTCAATTGATCCGCGAGTTGTTGTTGAGTTTGAGCGTCATCCTAATCCAACAATGCTTGCAATTCGCTGTCTTCAAATTTTTTCGGTGGTTTTCCACGTTCTTCATTTCTCACGTCAAAATCACCACTTTTGAATTTTTTAAACCATTCAAAGCACTGTGATTTACCAAGAGCAAGCTCACCGTAAGCTTCGACAAGCATTCGATGCGATTCTGCAGCAGTTTTCTTCAAATGGTAACAAAAAATCAATGCTGTCCGCAAATTGTAATTTCCAGGCACAAAATTCAACATGTTCAACGCTATTACAAACTATACTGTTGTATGAAACTTGTATTGTTGTGAGTTGAAAATCTTTGTCAGATGTCAGAACAAGGAAATGGCGTCAATGGCGCCGTCT